>OLSH01000086.1_pt1 | contig 99497 bp, 101 predicted proteins | sample 1643221 | NCBI WGS metagenome assembly OLSH01 (sample SAMEA3136681, study PRJEB25190) | human gut metagenome | biome: human gut; feature: human-associated habitat; material: faeces | place: Austria | collected 2013 | reverse complement strand
ATTGTTTACACCTATTTATTGTTTGTTGATTTTTTCATCTCTCTCTATTCTGTTGTTAATGTCCTTATTTTCTTTATTTAATTTGTTTTGTGTTTTGTTCCGCTTTCCTGCGGCACATTGATTATAATATCACAAATACTAATTCCCGTCAACAACTTTTTTTCAATTATTTTCAAATATTTTTTATTCTTTTAAAGAACCCTTTATTTTACTGGATTTTAAAAGGATAAAAAAATTTAAATAAATTAAAAAGGGCTGTCTGATATTCATAACTTATCAAACAGCCCCCTATCTTATCTCTTCTGTGTTCAAAAATTCCTCCCATTTTTTATAGCTATCTATATCAATTTTATTTCACATATCCTTAAATTTTTATTATTACTTTCAAAGAAATTATCTACACATTTCTTAGAAGATCACTAGTTCTTCCAAATGTTAAAAATTTCTTATACTACAATAAATCTTATAAATTAATTTGTTTCCTCAGATATTTTTTATTATTAAATCCTTGATTTTATTTAGTAAAAAATAATTTAACTAGATATAATCCTTTAATAATTTTATATTCATCTGCAATTTTATTCTTTAGATAAGAATCTCTTAAACTCTTAAAATTATATTTCTCTATAAACTGATTCTATTCTCTATATATTTCTACCAAATATAAAAGGTTAAATATAATTTTGGTTTCTGTATTCTTCTCTAATTTTTAAAAATTTTATTAAATTAATTATCTCCAAATAAGTTTTTTAGTTTTATAAAACCTCTTTCTATTTCTTTTAGTAATATTTATCCTATTCACAACTAAGAAATAAAAATTAATTTCTATAAAAGTCCTAAAATAACTTCTTTAATTATAAGGATAGTGATTTATTCTAAAGATTTTTTTAAATATCTTTTATGATAAAGATATTTAAAGGTAAATATACTAATTTTTTTACTTTTATTATAACCTTCTGAAAAAAGCTCTTAATTTGATTTAAGTTCTTTTTCCTTTACCTTTTATTTCATTGGTCTCCCCTCCTTTAGATACAATTTATTGTCTAGACTCATGTATCTTTTCTTGATATATTATTACCTCATAAAATTCATTTTGTCAATAGCCGAAACTGAAAAAAATTTCATTTTTTTAAATTTCAAAATTAATTTTTCAAAAAGAAATATTAATTCATACAATTATTATCTTAAATTCTAAAATATAATCTACAAAAATATAAAAAGGCTCAAAAAGTAAATAAGTTTCAAAAACTTTTTTTACTCTTGAGCCAATTTTTTTAAATTATTTTACTACTATATTAACTATTTTTTCAGGAACAACTATAACCTTTGCTAAAGTTTTTCCTTCCATATGTTTCTTAACATTTTCTATTTCTAGAGCTAATTTTTCAACAACTTCTTTTGAAGTTCCTCTTTCCACTTCTACAGTTCCTCTTACTTTTCCATTTACCTGTACAGCTATAACAACATCTGAAGATATTGTAAGCTCTTCTTTATAAGTAGGCCACGCTTCATTGAAAAGATATCCTTTATTTCCCATTTCTTCCCATAGATCATCACAGAAATGTGGTGTAAAAGGTGAAAGCATTAGTATTATATTTCTTACTACTTCACCAAATATTTTTTTAGATTCAGAAGTAGATTTTCCTGCTTCTATTATATTTGTTTTGAAATCTTGAGTTTCATTAATAAGTTCCATAGTAGCTGCTATAGAAGTATTGAAATGATAATCATTTTCTATAGATTCAGTTACTTTTTTAATAGTTTGATTTAATTTGATAATAAGAGCTTTATCTTCTCTGCTTACGGCAGTAAGATTTATTTCTCCAAACTCCATATTTTCTTTGTGCTCCATTACCAGTCTCCAGATCTTAGTAAGGAATCTATATGCTCCTGCCAGACCATTTTCATTCCATTCAAGCTCTTTTTCAGGTGGCGCAGCAAACATTATAAATAATCTAGTAGTGTCTGCTCCATATTTTTCTACCATTTCTTCTGGATCTACTCCATTATTTTTTGATTTAGACATTTTCTCTATTTTACTGATAAGTTCCTCACCAGTTTTTTTTGAGTATGCCTTTTCTCCTTTAACTTCTACTTCTTCTGCATAAAGGAATCTATTTTCATTATTTGAATAATAAGAAGCTCCTAATACCATTCCTTGTGTTAAAAGTCTTTTAAATGGTTCATTTGATGAAAGCAATCCCATGTCTCTCAATACTTTATGAAAAAATCTTGCATAAAGCAGATGCATTACTGCATGCTCTATTCCACCTATATATTGATCTACAGGGAACCATCCATCTACAATATTTTTATCAAATGGCAATTCTATATTTTTAGGATCACAATATCTTAAGAAATACCAAGATGAGTCTACAAATGTATCCATTGTATCAGTATCTCTTCTTGCAGGTCCACCACAAACTGGACATACTGCGTGTTTGAAACTTTCAGAAGTCTCAAGTGGATTTCCTGTTCCAGAAAATGAAACATCTTCAGGAAGTTTTACTGGAAGGTTTTCATCTTTTTCCATAACAGTTCCACATTTTTCACAATATAATGCAGGAATAGGTGTTCCCCAATATCTTTGTCTAGATACTCCCCAGTCTTTTAATCTGTATTTTACAGTTCTTGTTCCATATCCATTTTCTTCTACAAAAACAGCTATATCTGTAAGTGCTTTTTTAGAAGAGATTCCATTAAATTCTCCAGAATTTGTCATTATTCCCATTTCTGTAAATGCTTCTGTCATTTTATCTGCTTCTAAAATCACTTCTTTTTTAGTTTCTTTATCTATAGGATTTATTACTACTTTTAATGGAAGATTATATTTTTTAGCAAAAGCAAAGTCTCTTTCGTCATGACAAGGAACTGCCATAACTGCTCCTGTTCCATAATTCATAAGAACATAGTCAGCTACCCATAATTGTACTTTTTCTTTTGTTACAGGATTAATTACATGCCATCCTGTAAATACTCCTCTTTTTTCTCTTCCTTCTGCTGATCTTTCTATTAAATCAGTATTTTTCATTTCCTGTACTGCTGCTTTTATTTCTGAATTTGTTTTCAATATTTCAGAAACAATTGGATGTTCAGGTGCTACAACGCAATAAGAAACTCCATATATAGTATCTATTCTAGTTGTAAACATTGGAAGCTTTTCTCCTGTTTCTTCTACTGTAAATACTATCTCAGTTCCATAAGATTTTCCAATCCAGTTCTTTTGCATTGTAAGAACTTTTTCTGGCCATCCATCTTTTATTTCTTTATGTCCTTCTAGTAATTCATCTGCATAATCTGTTATTTTAAAGAACCATTGCTCTAACTCTTTTTGAATAACTGAAGTTTTACTGTGTCTCCAGCATTTTCCATCTTCAACTTGTTCATTTGCCAAAACTGTATTACAATCTGGGCACCAGTTAACAAGTGATTTCTTTTTATATATCAATCCTTTTTCATATAATCTTTTGAATATCCATTGATTCCATCTATAATATTCAGGTGTATATGATGCTATCTCTCTCTCCCAGTCATATGAAAACCCAAGCATTTTCAATTGTCTTTTCATATTTTCAATGTTAGATTTAGTCCATACTGCTGGATGTGCTCCATTTTGAATGGCTGCATTTTCTGCTGGCAGTCCAAAAGAATCCCATCCCATAGGATGAAGTACATTGTAACCTTTCATTCTTTTATATCTAGATATAACATCTCCAATAGTATAGTTTCTGGCATGTCCCACATGAAGTTTTCCAGAAGGATAAGGCAGCATCTCGAGCACATAATAATTCTCTTTTCCTGGAACACTGTTCTCAGTTCTGAAAATATTTCCATCTACCCATTTTTTTTGCCACTTAGCTTCTACTTCTTTAAAATCATACTCTCTCAAAAATCTCACCTCTGCCATTTACTTTTATATATTCCAATTCAATATATCATATTTAAATCTCTATAACAATAGAAAATTTAATTATCCATGTTTTTCTTGATAACTACTTATCCATAGTTCACTTTTTCTCTTTATTCTCTGAAAACTGTTATCTATTGTTTTCAAACTTTTGTCCATCTCATTTGCTATTTCTCTATAAGAATAACCTTTTATCATATAATCAAAAACCTCTTTTTCAAAAGAACTAAAGTTTTCATTTACAAAAGATCTAAAATTATTGAGCTTTTCTTTAGTAAGAAATATCTCTTCAGGGTCATAATTTACATATGATTGCAACCCCTTGCTATATTCTATTTCTTTTCCTCCATCACACTCTATATAGTTTCCTGATGCAAGATTTAAGGCTGTATTTTTTTGTGTATTTGATGCCTTCACCGCTGTTAATATCTGTCTTCTTATACAGATCATCGCAAAAGTCTTGAATGATGATTTTCCTTTTTGATAAGCTTTCAATGCTTTAAGCAATCCAATAGTCCCTTCTTGTAGAAGGTCATCCTGCTCTGCTCCTATTATAAAATAATTTCTTACATTAAGATAAATAAGATTTCTATATTCTCTTAATATTATGTTAATTGATTCCTGATCGCCCAGCTGAGCTTGCTTTATCACATCTTCATTTACCAACTCAATAGCCATTTCTTTCCCTCTCTTGTATGTCTTATTTAGAATGATTTTACTATTTCAGAAAGAATTATTCCTCCAGCTACTGATACATTCAAAGAGTTTATCTTTCCATACATAGGTATTTTTATCAAGACATCACAATTCTCTTTTACTTTTTTTCTTATACCGTTTCCTTCACTTCCAAGTACAAGAGCTGTTCTGCTTGGGTATTTCTCCTTTGAATAATCTTTGCTTCCTTCTCCCTCTGCTCCATATACCCAGTAATCTAATTTTTTCAATTTAAGTAAAGCTTCTGAAATATTTGTTACTTTCACTATATCTACATGTTCTATTGCTCCTGTAGAAGTTTTTACAACTGTTTCATTTACTCTTACTGCATTTCTCTCTGGAATTATTATTCCTTTTACTCCAAATACTTCTGCACTTCTTATTAGAGCTCCAAAATTTCTTGGATCTTGTATTTCATCTAAAATGAGGACAATAGATTTTTCCATTGGAGCTATTTTTTCTAAAAATTCCCCAAATTCTACATAGTAATCATATTCACTAATATATACAGCAACTCCTTGTGAATTTTCTATTTTTTTATCTGTATAAAATATCTTGATATTTCTTTCAGATGCAATTTTTTTTATTTTATTAAGTTTTTCATCTTTATTTCCTTTAAACATTTCTAATTTTTCAATATTTTTTTCTTTGTTCTGTAATACTTCTATTACAGGGTTGACTCCTATGATTCTCTCCATTTATCCTCCAAATTTTATTATATTTCTGCTTTTATTCTTTCTATATCTGCACCAATTTTTTTAAGTTTCAAATCAAGATTTTCATACCCTCTGTCCACATGGTATATTCTGTTTATAATACTTACTCCATCAGCTTTTAGTGCTGCAAGTATTAAGCTGGCTCCAGCTCTTAGATCACTTGCCATTACCTCTGCTGAAGAAAAGTTTCCAACTCCAGTTATTGTAGCTGAACTGCTGCTTATATCTATTTTTGCTCCCATTCTATTTAATTCAGGGACATGCATAAATCTATTTTCAAATATAGTCTCTTTTATTTCACTTGTTCCATTTGCTAAAGACATTAAAGTCATTATAGGTGATTGAAGGTCTGTTGCAAATCCTGGATGAGGCATAGTTGTTACTTTTACAGGTTTCAAATCAGAAAGCTTAGAAAGTACTCTCAATCTGTCTCCCTCTATATCAAATTTTACACCCATTTCATCTAATTTCATAAGAAAACTTCCAAGGTGTTCTTTAACTACACCTTTTACCTCTATCTTCCCATCAAACATTACAGAAGCTATTATAAATGTTCCTGCTACTATTCTATCTGGAATTATTGTATGTTCACATGGAAATAACTTTTCAACCCCTTCTATTTCCAGTCTGCTTGTCCCTATTCCAGTTATTTTAGCCCCCATATCATTTAAGAAATAGCAAAGGTCCTCTATCTCTGGTTCTCTTGCTGCATTTTCTAGAATAGTTTTCCCAATAGCCTTTACAGCAGCCATTATTATATTTTCTGTAGCTCCTACACTTGGAAAATCAAGAATTATTATTCCTCCTTTTAATTCCTCTGCTTCAGCATCCACATATCCATGATCTATTGTAAGTTTTACTCCAAGAGATTCAAATCCTTTTAAATGAAGATCCACAGGTCTGGCTCCAATAGCACATCCTCCTGGAAGAGATACCCTTGCCTTTTTTTCATGTGCAAGCATAGCTCCCATTACTAAAAAAGAAGCTCTCATTTTTTTTACAAGTTCATATCCTGCTACTAGATTTGTAAGTCCATTATTTACAATTTTATATGAATGATCATCTAATTTTTCTATTTCCAGCCCAAGACTTTCTAATAATTTAACTAATGTTCTTATATCCATTAAATTAGGTACATTTTTTAAAACATATGTCCCTTTCTCTATAAGTGTTGCAATCATTATAGGAAGAGCTGCATTTTTTGATCCTTCTACTTCCAATACTCCTGAAATTTCTTTTCCACCTATTACTCTGAATGCTTCTACCATCGATTTAATCCTTCTCCTTTTCTTCTTTACATATAGGACATGTTCTTCCTAATAATCTGTCTAATAAATTAAGTTCTTCAAACTTGCCTTTGTATGATGGCATCTTTTCAGAAAGCAATTTGTAATGTTTTGAACATAGCTTTTTCCCTAAACATTTAGGGTATTCTCCACTTAAACCTACTTTTCTGAATTTTTCCTCCTCATCTTCCACTATTACTTCTCTATCTGTATTATCTATAGCTTCTTTTGAAACAACAACTAAAACTATATCCCCCTTCATATCCAAAGCATCTACTAATGTGTACTGAATACCTGCTTTTTCTGCCTCCATTATATAGGGATTAAAATCTTTAAGAGGAACATCTCTTCTCATTTTTATACCTGCTGTTCCTTCCTTTTTCATCTCATCTATAACTTCAGTGTAAATTATCCCAGACATAATTTGTTTTTTTGTAAGAGCAAGTATTACATTTTCTTTAAACTCATCAAGATACAGGCTTTTTTCACCTAGAGTTTTTAAAAAATTAATTTTTGTGCTATTTTTTTTATCTATAATATTCTCACTCATTTTCTTCTCCTTGATAATACACTTTTACTTGTGATTATATCATATATCTAATACTTTTTAAATACAAAACGATTAAAAGAAAAAAACTTTAAGTTTAGAATAATATAAAAAAATGCTATAATAAATTCATTCAAAGTACTTATTCAAATAAAATATTTTTTGAACATACATTATTACATAAAATTATATTTATGGAGGAAAACATGCTGAAATTAACATCTTTTTTTCTTTTGCTTATTTTAACAATTAATTCTTTTTCTAAAGATATTTCTATAAAATTTAATACATTAAAAGGTAATGTAAAATATTATAAACCTGGAGATAAAGAAGTTAAAAGTATAGATTTTTTTAATGGAGAAATTAAATTTTCCTTAAAAGATGGAGAATATATTTTTTTATTCACTTCCCCAGAGTATGCTCCTATCGAAAAGAATATTAACACTAAAAAAGAAAATAATTTTTCTATAGAATTTTCAAAAGCTGATACTGTTGTGGTAAATGGCACTGTTCAAGCTGATAATATGAATATTGGTGGTGCTGAAATCTCTTTTGTTAACAGTAGAAATAAAAGCTACACTGTTACAACAGATTTTTTAGGAAAATTTACTGCTTATATTCCTAAAGGAGATTATAGAATAAAAACTAACAGATTTGGATATTCTCTAGACAAAAAAAATGCTCTTGTATATGAATTACATTCAACAGGAAAGCCTTATAATATCATTATAAACCTCCATGAAATATCAAGTTTTATTGAAGGCAGAGTAATTGATGAAAAGGGAAATCCAGTGGCTAAAGCTGATATAACTGTTAAGAATGGTACTGAAACTTCTAAAATAGAAACTGATGAATTTGGAAAATTCAGAAAAAGAGTAGAAGCTGGAATAGTTACTCTTATCTGTAAAAAAGAGGGATTTATACAAAATGGGCTTATAAGAAAAATAGATCGACAGTCTTCTATTACTAATTTGGAAATCGTATTAAATAAATCTAAATTTAATGTACAAGGTATAGTAACTGATGGAGTAAAAGCTCTGATAAATATTCCAGTAACTATACATGATGAAGATATTAATAAAATTTCTACTGTTTTATCTAATGAAAATGGATATTATGAATTTGATGGCATAGATGGGGATAAGGATGTGTTTATCTCTGTATCTGATCCTAATTATAAAAGGTATAAAACACCATTATTTAGACTTGATAAAAATATAACAGATAATAATTTAATTTTAGAAAAAAATTAAAAAATTTGACATAATTTTATTTTCTTATTATAATTTAAACAATTAAATAACTTTAGAAATATTTTTCTACGGCGTCCAAAGTACTCGTCAGGTTTAAACCAATCTTAACTATGGGCGAATTGTAATTAAAAACCAGCCCAAAAGGCTGGTTATTTTTATATATAAAGGGAGGATTTATGAAAAAATTATCATTATTATTTTTAGTTGCTGCTTTATCCATTTCAGCCTTCTCAGCAGAAAAAGCTGATGCTAAAGCTGGAGCTTCTGTTACAGAATCTAAAAAAGTTGATATGGCAAATATCGATGCTATTACTTCTGCTTCTATTGTTCCTGCTGCTATTGTAAAAGAATATATTCCAAAAGGATTTACTGATTCAAAAGCTAAAAAAGCTTTATTTGTAATAGGAGATCCAAGACATAACAGTGTAACTTTTGATATGGCTTATACTGCTATGAAATTTTTTGAAGAAAATGGGATAGAGGTAACTCTTCGTGATCTCTATGCTATGAAATGGAATCCAGTTCTTTCATTCGATGAATTCTATTATCAAAAAGATGGAATAGGAACTCCTACACAAGATGTGGCTGAGGAACAAAAACTTGTAACTCAAGCTGATTATATTATTTTTGTATATCCTAACTGGCATGATAGTGCTACTTCTATTGTAAAAGGATATCAAGAAAGAGTATTTGCTAAAGAATTTGCTTATACAGCAGATAACAATGGATTGAGAGGTTTATTAAAAGGAAAAGGTCTTTTTACCATGATGAATTGTGGCTTCCTTGGTGGCGGAAGAGGATTTATTGGAAATGGTGTTGGAATATCTGATGAAAAGTGGGATTCATATATGAAGGCTTATAAAGTTTTTGATGATGATCTTGCTGACTGGTGGGGAATGGATAACTATGGAAGATTTATGAACGACAGATATCCAAAAAACCTTTCTGAAAACTATCCTAAGGAAATTGAAAAATTAAGAAATGACCTTAAAGCTTCACTTCAAAAAACTTTTATTGATAAAAAATAACTAATTATATTAAGGAAGGTAAATTTTACCTTCCTTGTATTTTATCAATTTATTAAATTACCATTTGAATAAAACTATAAAATAATTTTATTCCATAAAATATTATAACTGCCCCACATACTATGTTTATTATCCTCAGTACTTTTTCTGTAATCTTACTGCTAAAACATGTTATAAATATTGTCATTCCTATAAACCACATACAAGAAGCAAAAGCTACCCCTGATATAAATTTCATCCCTTCACCTGGCGGAAGAGAAGCTCTAAATGCTCCTAACATCATACTTCCATCAATAATTGCTTGTGGATTAAACCATGTAACAACACAAGCTGTAGTTACAACCTTTATCAAAGGAATATTTACTTCTGTAGAATTATTGAGAGAACCTTTTGCTTTTACAAGACCTATTCCTATATAAATAACAATAAAGCTTCCTACAAGAAGTATTCCTCTTTCTAGAAGTTTTGACTTTTCCATTATGCTTCCTATTCCAAAGAAACATGCCAACGCAAGAGTTACATCAAAAAATATAACAATAAATGCTGTTATAAATGCTCTGCTTCTCTTTTGAGTAAGAGCTGTATTTATAACAAATAAATTTTGCAGTCCTATAGGAGCTACATATGCCAACCCCATTGTCAGACCTTGTAATAAATATTTCATTTTCTTTTCCCCTTAATATTTTTTATTTTTATCTTTCTCTATATCTTACCATTTTTTTAAGCTTCCTTTTTCAAATAACCATTCAGGAGTTACAAGCTTCTCATCTTCTATTTTATACCACGGAGAAATATCAAAAATACTTTTTAAAATATGAAGTTCCTGAGATGGCATATAACTTTGAGCCAGCATCATAATTTTTTCTCCTGTTTTTCTATTTACAGCAATATCTACTACTATTACAGCATGTCCTGGAGATCCACCTTGAATAAATACATCTCCTATTTTTATATCTTTTATATCTGCTTTATTCAATTCTCTTGACAATGAAAGGGTTCCTGCATATGTATATATAAATTTCAGATATTCATCAAATACTTCTCTTCCATGTCCAGTTTTATATTTTCCTTTTATCCATACAGTTTTATTACCACTGACTTTAATTCTTTCCCCATTCATAAATTTTGAAAATGGAACTTTCATACCATTTGTCAAATCAAAAGATATTTCATCATATTTTTTTTGACTATATAAATATTCAGCCCTCAGCTTTATAAGTGCATCAGCACACTGAATTAGATCTTGAGGTAAGATAGGCATATCTATTACTGAAATATAAGATTGCACAAACTTTTCTCTTCCATCATATAAAAGTACTGGTGCTCCCATCTCTTTAAGTTTCAAGCTTCTTAAATAAGTACCAAAAGAATCTTCTGGATAATACTCTCTCTCATATTCTGATGGAACAAGAAACCTGCTGCTTATAGTTTCTCCATCTTTAACTATCAAATTTTTAGAAAATGTCATTGCATGCAATATAAAAAGTATAAAAACTACTATTTTTTTCATTATGTATCTCCCTTTTCAGATGACCTTTTATTTATTTTAATCCACACTAACTTTGAAACAACATTTTTTTGCTCCACTTAAGACAGTTTCAATAATCTCTACATTTATATTCTTATCTGGCAATAAGTTTTCAAGAATATATAATATGCTTTGCTTCGAACATTCACAATGTGATATATCATTTATTTTTCCTGATAATACTTCTGGACAAACACATTTAGGATAACCGATTTCATAAATATGACCTGCTTCAATTATATTTGCAAAAAATGCCTCTGTGTTTCCATATTTTTTATATTGTTCATCTAAATTACAACCGCATTCTTCAAATTGTCTTTTTTGTTCCAATAAAACTGTATCTTTTACACAATTTATTGCTTTGTTTTTATAATCCATTGCTCCTCCTCAGATGTTATTTTTTTGTAATTTAAACCACCCCTAGATTTATTATAGCATACTTTCTTTTTCTTATCCTTAGTTATAGAGTTTCATAACTATTTTCATCTTTTCTCAACTATAAAAAACAGCTCTTTATAATTTTATTTCATCATAAAAAGCTGTTTTTATTTTGGGCTATCTAAAATTTGAGAGTTAAATTATTTTTTATTTTTCACCATTATATTTTATCATTAATATCGAACCAGGATTTTGTAATTTAGTAGTTGGTTTTAAATCCATGTCTCTTGCTGATCCTTCACTATCAGTAAGAATATAAAATGTTTTTCCATCTGGGCTTACAGCTATATCACGATAACGATTTGGTGTATGGAAAAATGTTGCTATCTCTCCCTGAACATTATCTTTTTGATTATTTAATTTTATTCTAAAAAGAGTCCCTGCTTTTAAAGTAGTCATTAAAATACTGTTATCCCATCCTTTCATAGGTCCACCAGCATAATAATTTATACTAGATGGTGCCACTGTTGGCCATTCAACATAAGAAATATCTCCATAGACATCTCCATCATGATAATTATATCCTTCTCTGACTGTATAGAAAGTTTTTATAGGATCTTTATAGTTTGCTGGTGCTTTCCAATCTGATTCTAATTGTACTTTTACACGAGGGTCAGGTACATTAGGATCTACTGCTGCATCTTTAGGAGCTGTTGACCAGTCTATAAATTTATATGATTGATTGTCTTGAAATCCTGCAACATATGGCCATCCGTAGTTTCCTCCACTTACAAGAATATTCAATTCATCATCTGAAGAAGGTCCATGTTCACTAGAGAAAATCTTATTTTCTACAACGACAATACCTTGTGGATTTCTGTGCCCATATGTAAATATATGACTTTTTACTCCATTGAGAACAGGGTTGTCTTCTGGAATAGATCCATCTGGGTTCATTCTTAAAACTTTTCCTACATAAGCATCATGATTTCCTTCCTGAATTTCTTTTGCTGTTGGTAATCTTTGAGCTTCATTTTTTTTGAAAGCATTTTTACCTTGGTTATGACCTAACTCACCAAGAGTCAAATACAATTTACCATCAGGACCAAAAGTTATTCTACCTCCATTATGGTCATCTCCTGCTGGAATTTTATCTATAATAACTGTTGGATTTTTTAAAGTTTCAGATTTTGTATCATATTGATACCTTACAAGTTTTTTATAACCAAATTCTGTAGTATTATCTTTAGGAACATATGTATAGAATACATATACATAATTTTGACTATCTTTTTGTAAAAAGTCTGGGGCTAATGCCATTCCTAAAACACCAAAGTGCTGTCCTTCAGCTCTTGCCTCATCTATAGTTAATGCTACTTTTTTTACTCCTGTTTCAGGGTTTACTCTTACTATACGCTTCCCTGTTCTTTCTGTAACCCAAAGCATATTATCAGGACCATAACGTACATTCCAAGGATTAGATAATCCTTCAGTTAATACCTGCCCTGTAAATGGTTCTTCTACTTTAACAGGCTTGAGTTTGGCTAAAGTCATATTTCCTGAAGCCAAGAATGTAAAAGCAAATGTAAAAAATGAAATCATAATTTTCTTCATAATATACCTCCTTTAAAAAATTTATCTAAAATATGTCTATAAACTTAATTAATATAATTATTCCAGCATAAAGTTAGATTCCTTCTTTTTCTTCAAAAGAATTTTTAAAACAAAATTAGATATTTTTTTTATTAAATTTTATATTTTTTATAAACCATCAATAGTTTTCTAAAATATTTCAAATAATAATTCCTATTAATTAAGTATTATTTATTTTATAATTTGATTTCATTTTTTACTATTTTTTAATTCATCTACAAAAAAAGAGAACCTTAATCCTCTTCTTTTACATTATTTTATACTAAATATTTTTTCACTAGCTCCATAAAATTCTCATTTTTTTCAGTTATATATTTTCTATAATCCATATTACTTTTTTCAAGTTCTATTGCAAGTTCTCCTATAAACTCTGGTATCTGACTCATAAGCATAGTCCCAAGTTTTGTTCCTAATATTGTTTTTTCTCTGCTTACCATACCTCCAATATAGGTATCAAAAACATCTTCAATTTTATCTCCTACTCTTTTCTTTCCTCCTGCAAATCCCATATCTCCAACTTGATGCCTTCCACATGAATTTTGACATCCTGAAACATATACTGATGGAAGATTTTCTTCAGAAATATTATTTTTTTGAATATATTCAAGAATATTTTTAACTAAAGTTTGGCTTTGTTCTATTCCTATCTGGCAAGTAGGAATTCCCACACAACTCATACTTTGTTGTATTTTTGTTTTTTGTCTAAATTTATCTGTAATTTTTAAAAGAACTTTAGCTTGCTCCTCATTAAGATTTCTCACATACATACTTTCAGTCATACTCAATCTAGCTTCTGCATTTTTATTTTCTTTTATAAATACTGCTACTTTCTCAAAATCCTTTGATGAAATCTGTCCATTTAAGGGATGAATAATTACTGTATATAATCCATCCTGTCTTTGATGTACCAATGAAAGATTTTCTTCCAAATTGTGAGAGTACTCTTCTTGAGTCTCTGATAATACAGCTTTTATATCTAAATCAAGATTTTTTTCCTCTTTTACTTTTATCAAATGTTTTTCATAAGCTGTTAAAAATTCAGCTATTCCCATTCTTCTTGGAATATATCTTGTTCTTGCTTTTGCTCTATTATTGTAATCTCCTTCTGCTATAAAAAGATTTATCATTGCTTCTATATAATAAAGTATTTCTTTAGGAGCTACTTTTTTGTCATAAGGTATTGATATTCCTGGATTATTTCCAAGTCCTCCTGCCAAATACATTCTAAAGAATGGTTCTCCATTTTCTTGTGCGGCTATAAATCCTAGATCATTAATTGTTGCTCCAGCAGCATCTCTATTACTTGATGACAGAGCTACCTTCAATTTTCTTGGAAGTTTGTATTCTGTTATTCTATTCATAAAATATTCACTTATCTTCAAAGCAAATTCTGTTACATCAAATATTTCTCCCTTTTCTACTCCTGACATTGGAGAAATAGCTACATTTCTAGGATAATTCCCTCCACCACCACGAGTATATAGTTTGTGTTCCAAAGCTGTTTCCATAATATCACATATGTCATCTATTTTTAAATGATGCAGTTGTATTGCTTGTCTTGTAGTAAAATGAATATCTTCTATTTCATATTTTTCAGTAAAGTTTTTTATTAACTCAAGATGATCCATTGGCATCAAGCCTGAGTTTGTTCTAAACCTTATCATAAAGTCCTGTCCACCACGTTGGGCATATACTCCCATTCCACCAGATATTCCTTTAAAATCCCCTACAGAGATCTCTTTATTTACAAATTTGTGTCCTGCTTCACGTAATTTACTTATTTCTAATTTTAATATTTCATCTTGCTTATTCACTTTTTACTCCTTTATTTTTAAATTTTAATTTTATTTTTAATTTTTTCAAAACCTTTTTTAGAGTATCATCTTTTCTTTATAATTAAAAATAAAAATATATTATCTATATATAACAAAAAATTATATTTGCGTTATAATATTCTCTTTTTCATATTCTTTTTTATTTTAGGTTATACCACAAAAATTTTAATTTCCTGTTTAATATTTCTTTATTTTTATTTTTTAAATATTATTAGTGACTATTTTATTTCATATTAAAGAAACTAACTGCTTCTATATTCAGTTTTTCAATTAAAAAATTAGGAATTTATTCTTTTTAAATGGTATAATTTTTTCAATCCAGTATATATTTATTTAAATTTTAAAATAGCAATGAGGTGAAAAGATGATACTGATAGTAGAAGATACTGCACATATAAGAAAGTTAATAAAAGCAGTCCTAAAAGATGAAAACATAGAAATTGAAGAAACTGTTACTGGGGAGGAAGCAATTGATAAAATTCAACAGGGAAAAAAATATGAACTCATTCTTATGGATATAATGCTTCCTAAAATAGATGGCATCAGTACAACTCAAAAAATAAGAGAAATAACAGAAACTCCAGTAATTTTTTTAACTGCACTCTCAGATGAAAAAAATCAGATTATTGCCTATGAATCTGGAGCTGATGGATATATAACCAAACCTTTCTCTAAAGAAATATTAAAATCTATTGTTAGAAGATATGTCTTTAAAAGCGGTGTAATAAAAAAATATGGAGATTTAGAAATAAATAAAAAAAGTGGAAAGGTTCTATTGAATAAAGAAGAAATAACTTTAACTATAAAAGAAAGAGATATCCTATTTTATCTGGAAGAAAATAAAGGTATAGTGAAAACCAGAGAACAGATAATTTCAGGGGTATGGGGTTATGATTTCATTGGAACAGATCGTACTGTGGACAAGCATTTAACAAGATTAAGAGAAAAATTAAACAGCTGTTCTAAATATATAAAAACTGTAAAGGCTATTGGTTATAAATTTGAGGAGTAACTATGAAAATAAAAAATAAATTAATTTTAACTCTATCTCTTATCCTTATGATTTTATTAGCAGCAGAAGTTATTTTAGGAGAATTTTATTTTGAAAAATATTTTAGATACAGCAAGATGAAAGAATTAGAAAATATAAATTTTATTGTAAATAATAAAATAAACTATGATCTTTTAAAGAAATATCAAGAAGATAATAAAGGATTTGCATTGATAATAAAAGATAATGAAATTCTTACACTAAATAATTTTTTTCATTTAACTTCAATTGATGAAAAAACTGGTGATAAAAAAGTCTTTTTATTAGATGAATTATTGGATAATCTCTATTCTGAAGAAAAATTTGATATAAAAGAGGAAGATAGCCTAGCTATAACCAGTATTCAAATTTTGGGGAGTTACTATATTCCTCTAACTATAAAAAAAGGGAAAGAGGATTTTATAGATTACAAAAATATACATAGAAATCTTAATGTAGAAAATTTTCAAGGAGTTGTAAAAAAAGTTGGCATTCCTAACACTATTTTTTCTCAAGCAGATGATTTCCTAGAATTTTTAATAGCCAAAAATATTAATGAGGTTATAACTGATGACTATATTGATGATGATGGTGATGATGAATTTAGAATAATAAATAAAATGATTGAAGACTATAGAGTTGTAATTTTTTATTCTTATGAGGATATGAAGGATATCTTTCCTACTATAAAATCTTATTTTTATTTTAAAGGTATCATTATGATAATTATCGTTATTATTATAGGGAGAATTCTTGGAAAAAATATAGTTGACCCTATTGAAAAACTTTCATTAATGGCTAAAAATATAGGTAAACTAAATTTTGAAAAGAAAGGTTATCGAAAAAGTAAAGATGAAATTGAGGAACTATATAAAGAGATATACAGAATGAGTGATAATCTTGAAGGTATAATTAATCTCTATAAAAAAGAATTAGAAGAAAATAAAAATATCAAAAAAAATATTGAAGAAAAAGTAAGGTATTTTACTCATGAAATAAAAACTCCTTTATCCGCTGTTATTGGCTTTAGTGAACTGCTCTATGAAAGGGATAAAAGTGAAGAAATAGAAATAATAAATACTGAAGGAAAAAGATTATTAAAGTTGACTAATGAGCTTATTAAAAATGATAACTTTAATAATGAAAATTATATGAAATTTGAAAATTTTAATCTTTCCCAAACTCTACAGATGATATTAAAAATATATGAAAAAGAATTGAAAAACTTTATTGTCCATATAAATTACCATGAAAATATAAGAGTAATAGGAAATAAAAATAAAATAGAACAAGTTATCTTTAATTTTTTAACCAATAGTATCCAACATGCAGAAAAAGAAATAACTATATCTGTAGAAGAATTTAAAAAAGAAGTAAAAATAAATATTGAAAATGATGGGAAAAAAATAAAAAAAGAAAATTTAAATAAAATATGGAAAAAATATTTTACAACAAAGAAAAATGGAACTGGCTTAGGATTGTATGTATGCAGAGAAATTTTAGATGCTCATTCTTCCAAATATAATATAGAAAATACTTCAGCCGGAGTTAGAGCAACTTTCACTTTAAAAAAATATACTAATGAGACATAGAATAGATATTGGGGTGTTATTATTTTATATAATCATAAAATAATAACACTCTTTTTTATTTTAAATATAGTTTTTAAGGAGAAATATATGAAAATACTTATAGTACGTTTTAAACAAATTGGAGACTCTATTTTAAGCTCTGTTATATGTAATACTCTCAAAAAAAGTTTTCCAAAAGCTGAAATTGATTATGTAGTGTATGAGCATATTGTTCCTCTATTTGAAAATCACCCATATATTGATAATATTATTCCCATAACAAAAGAGGAACAAAAAAATCCTTTCAAATATTTAGCTAAAGTCTGGAAAGTAACAAGAAAAAAATATGATATAGTTATTGATATTATGTCTACTCCTAAAAGTGAATTTTTCACTCTCTTTTCATTAGGAAGCAAATATAGAATAGGAAGAAAAAAAGAATACAGAGGGATAACATATACTCATAAAATTTCAGAACCTTTAAACTCAAAAGATAAGGTTGATAAATTTTTAAAAATGCTAGTTCCATTAGAAGAGAAATATAAAATAATATATGATAATAACTACACTACTTATATAACTGAAGACGAAAAAGAATATATGAAAAATAAAATGCTGAAAGCTGGAATAGATTTTAAAAAGCCTATCTTCATTTGCGCTGCCACTTCAAGAAGGCCAGAAAAAATTTATCCTATTATAAAAATGGAAAAGACTATAAATAAAGTTGTTGAAGAATTTAATGCCCAAGTAATATTGTTTTACTCTCCAGATGAAAAGAATTTCATTAAAAATCTTCATAAACAACTTAATAGCAAAAATATTTTTGCAAATATAGAAACGAAATCAATAAGAGAGTTAGCTGCACTTATTTCAAATTGTGATATGTTTTTTGGAAATGAAGGGGGTCCTAGACATATAGCTCAAAGTCTAGATATCCCAAGCTTTGCTATTTTTAGCCCTAAGAGCAGTAAAAAGGAATGGCTTGGAATCTTTAACGAAAAGCATCAAGGGGTAGAACCTAAAGATATTTATCCTGATTGCAGTTCATTAAGCTATAAAGATTCCTATTTATTAATTCAGCCAGATTATATTCTTAGCAAAATAAAAGAAATTTATTCTCAGTTTATAGAAAACAAGGAGGAAGAAAAAAATGAAAAATCTTCTATTTATACTAATAATAGGTATGTATAGTTTAACTTTTACAAGTGATAAATATGATATTCTTGAAGATAGAATAGAAAATAATCTTGAGTATAACTTCAGATCTTTAGATGATGAAAAAAAGAAATTAAAAGTTAAAGAATATGATGTTGATATTTTTGAAGATTATGTAAATTTAAAAGCTGAAATTAATTCTACAGTTAAAAACTTTGATTTTGATAAAGCTTTTATTCCGATTAGAGAAGAAATAAAAAATGAAATGAAATCAAATCCTGAAATTAATATTATAGTAGAATTAGAAAAAGTTTTAGGAGAAGATAAAATAATTTATAATAAAACTCTTTAAAAATAAAACAGCATTTTTTAGAAGATTATAAATAATTAAGATGACAAATTATCTTTTTAATTATTTTTAATCTTCTTTTTTATCTACACTTTTTTAACTTTTTCATGTATATTATATAAGTAACTAATATGCAAGGAGGAAAATTTAAAAATGGTAGGAATCAATATAGGTAATATTAAAAATGAAAGTCTAAATACTCTAAAAAATAACTGGGGAACTGGAGTATTAATACATATTTGCTTCTTTTTAATTTCTCTTCTTTTAGAAGTATTAAATTCTTTGGAGGAATTAGTTTTCAACCAAGTAGAAAATAGTTTATTGTTACTTTTAATTTTTCTTGTTATCTTTATTATTATGAATATTTCTCTTACAAATGCAAATGTTATGGGAAGCCTTAAATGTTTTCTTGAATTAGCTAAAGGAAATAAATTAGAAGTTAAACATTATTCTTTCGGTTTTAATTACATGTTTACTGCTTTTAGAGTAGGTGGAGCTTTTTGTTTATTTACATTTTTATGGTCTCTCCTTCTTGTTATTCCTGGAATTATAAAAAGCATTAGCTACTCTATGTCACTTCTTATAGCAATTGAATATCCTGAAATTTCAGGAAGAGAAACTTTGAAATTAAGCATGAAAATAACAGATGGATATAAATGGGATATTTTCCTTCTAGGTTTATCTTTTATAGGATGGATTATTTTATGTGTTCTAACTTTAGGTATTGGTTTCCTATGGCTTAGTTCATATATCGATACTGCTTATTGCATTCTCTACTTAAAATTAAAACGTAATAGAATAGAATTGTTTGAAGAATTGGATTCAGAAAAAGAAATTTATCTTTAATCATATTAAGCAAAAAGTGGAAAGCCTTTAGTCAGCTTTCCACTTATTCTTTTAATATAAATCTTTAGTTACATCTAATGTTGCTATTCCATTTAGCTCAAGCCCTGCAAAGCAGTCCTCTTTTTTCTCAGCGCATTTAAGTTTAAAGTATGCTGCCTCTGCTATCATAGCTGCATTATCTGTGCAAAGCTTCATTGATGGATAATAAACTTTTATTCCAAGTTTTGCCCCCTGCTCTGTGAGCTGACTTCTCAATAGAGAATTTGCTGCAACTCCACCTGCAAGTATTATAGTCTTAACATTCTTATCCTTAGCTGATTTTAAAGTTTTTTTACAAAGAATATCTACTACTTTTCCTAAAAATGAAGCTGCAAGATCTTCTTTTTTAAACTCTTCATTTTTCATATTCATCTTATTTACAAAGTTGATAACAGCAGTTTTTATTCCTGAAAAACTAAAATCATATTCTCCTACTTTTGGTTCAGTTATATGAAGAAAATTTCTGTCTCCTTGGTAATACATTTTATCTACAATTGGTCCTCCTGGATATCCCAATCCAAGTACTCTTGCCACTTTGTCACAGCTTTCTCCTACTGCGTCATCAAGAGTTCCACCCATATTTATAAATTTATGATTTTCATCCATATACACTATATTAGTATGACCTCCAGATACAACAAGAGCTATACATGGGAGCTCTATATCATGCTCTAAAAAATTAGCATACATATGCCCTTTTATATGATGTACTGGTATGATTGGAATATTATGGGCATAAGAAAGCCCCTTTGCAAAAGATACCCCTACTAAAAGGGCTCCTATCAGTCCTGGTGCATAAGTTACTGCTATATAATCAACATCATCAAGAGTTATTTTTGCTTCTTCTAACGCCTCATCTAATATGGCAGCAATATTTTTTATATGCTGTCTTGAAGCTATTTCAGGTACTACTCCTCCATATTCTTTATGTATCTCTATTTGAGAAGATATCTTATTAGTTAATATATCTTTTCCATCTCTTAATATAGCTATCGAAGTTTCGTCACAAGAACTCTCTATTCCTAAAATTATCATTTAGTTCCTCCTTTTTTCTTCTTTCATCTACTGATTATTATATCACTTTTACAAGAAAAAAGCAGTTTTTTCCTAATTAACTTTCAAATTATATTTTTTAAAGATAGAGATCGCATTTTCCAATCTTTCTTTAGAAAGTTCCTCTACCCCTTCCAGAGCATATTTCATTCCCAGTTCTTTATATTTAAACTCTCCAAGTCTATGATATGGAAGCAATTCAACTTTTTCTACATTACCTAAAGCGGATACATATTCAGCTAATCTATTTAAAAGTTTATCATCATCTGTAATTCCAGGAACTACTACATGTCTTATCCAGACTTTTTTCCCTTTCTCCTTCAAATACTGGGCAAATTTCAATGTATTTTCCAGTTCTACCCCTGTGAGCTCTTTATATACTTTTTCATCAATAGCTTTTATATCTAAAAGTACTAAGTCAGTATACTCCAATACCTCTTTTACTTTTTCATTAAATATATATCCTGAAGTATCCACCACAGTATTTATTCCATCTTCTTTACATAATTTAAAAAGTTCAAGAACAAAATCAGCCTGAAGAAGGGGTTCCCCTCCAGTTACTGTAAGCCCTCCTTTTTTTCCGAAATATCCCTTATATTTTCTTACTTTTTCAAAAGTTTCTGTTACTTCCTCTTTTATTTTTTCTTCTGACATATTCCATGTATCAGGGTTGTGACAAAATTTACATCTCAAGGGACACCCTTGAAGGAAAAGTACAAATCTTATTCCAGGCCCATCTACTGTACCAAAGCTTTCATATGAATGTATATTTCCAATCTTACTCATATTTCCATCTCCTTTAAGAAATATTTGATTATTTCTTCAATTCTTTTTTCAATTTTAATTTTACATTTTCTATACCCTCATCACATAATATAGGAAGAAATTCTATCAACCTTTCTTTATCGAAATTCCACCATTTTAATTTTAATAGAATATTAACAAATTCATCATCAAATCTTTTTTTCAATACCCTTGCAGGATTTCCTCCTACAACAGTATACGGTTCTACATCCTTTGCCACTACTGAATAAGCAGCAATTATTGCCCCATCTCCAATTTTTATTCCTGGCATAATAACACTTTCTCTTCCTAACCACACATCATTGCCTATTATGGTATCTCCTTTAAATGGAAGCTGTGATAGATGAGAAGGAGTCTTTTCTTCCCATATACCTCCAAATACATTAAAAGGGTATGTACTTATACTTGTTATTCTGTGATTTGCTGATCCCATAATTATTTTTGTTCCTTGAGCTATTGAGCAAAATTTTCCAATAATTAGTTTATCTCCAAACTCTGAATAATTAAAAAGTATATTGTTTTTTTCAAAATTTACAGAATCATTTTCATCAGAATAGTATGTATAATCTCCTATTTCTATATTAGATGCCTTCACCACATTTTTGATATAGCACATGTTCTTATATTCACATGGAAAAATCTCATTTGGATCAGGCATTATTTTTCTTCTTTTTTCTTTTATATTCATTTTTAATTTATTCTCCTTTTTTATTAGTTTTTACCACCTCCATACAGTCATTTTTATCCGTAATTACCATTCTCTTTTTTCTTAATTCACTCATTATTCTCACCTTTATTTAATTCAAACTTTTATTTTAGTATATCATATATTTAAAGAAAAGGCTGATCCAAAATTGAAAGTCTCTTCCCAAGTTTGAATCAGCCTCTTTAATTTATTTTATATTATTTCAAATTACATTCTTCCATTAATTGTTCTTGATAATACATCTAATTGTTGTTCTCTTGTTAATCTTACAAAGTTTACTGCATACCCAGATACTCTGATTGTAAGTTGTGGATATTTTTCAGGATTTTCCATTGCATCTTCTAACAATTCTCTGTCAAAAACATTGACATTAAGATGTTGTCCTCCTTCTGGAGTGAAGTATCCATCCATCATAGAAACAAGATTTTCTACTCTGTCTTCTTGAGTTTTTCCTAATGCTCCTGGAGCTATTGCAAATGTATATGATATTCCATCATTTGAATGGTGGAATGGTAATTTTGCAACTGATGCAAGGGAAGCTATTGCTCCTCTAGTATCTCTTCCATTCATTGGGTTTGCTCCTGGTGCAAATGGAGTTCCTGCTCTTCTTCCATCTGGAGTATTTCCTGTTTTCTTACCATATACAACATTTGAAGTTATAGTAAGGATAGATTGAGTTGCTCTTGAATGTCTGTAAGTTTCATGTGTTCTTAAATAATTCATGAATTTCTCAGTAACTTTTACAGCAAGTTCATCTGTAGATTCTTCGTTATTTCCATAAGGAATATAGTCTCCTTCTCTTTCAAAATCTACAATTAATCCATCTTCATTTCTTATTACTTTTACTTTTGTATCTCTTATAGCTGCAAGTGAGTCAGCAACTATTGAAAGTCCTGCTATACCTGTAGCTTGAGTTCTTTCAATATCAAGATCATGTAACCCCATTTCAAATGCTTCATATGCATATTTATCATGCATATAGTGAATTATTTTTAAAGCATTTACATACACACCTGCAAGCCATTTCATCATTTGTTCAAATTTTTCAACTACTTCATCAAATTCTAAATAATCTCCAGTTACAGGTTCAAATTTAGGTGCCACTTGAACTCCTGTTTTCTCGTCTTTTCCACCATTTAATGCATAAAGAAGAGTTTTAGCAAGATTTGCTCTAGCTCCAAAGAACTGCATTCCTTTTCCTATTTTCATAGGAGATACACAACAAGCTATTCCATAGTCATCTCCAAATTCTGGTCTCATTAAATCATCATTTTCATATTGAATAGAAGATGTATCTATTGATACTTTTGCACAATAGTTTTTCCAGTTTTCTGGAGAATTTACCGACCAAAGAACTGTTAAATTTGGTTCTGGAGCTGGTCCTAAGTTATACAGAGTATGAAGATATCTGAAAGATGTCTTAGTTACAAGAGTTCTTCCATCTACACCTTGTCCTCCCAATGATTCAGTAGTCCATGTAGGATCTCCTGAGAATAGTGCATCATATTCAGGTGTTCTTAAGAATCTGATTATTCTTAGCTTTATTATAAATTGGTCTATAAGCTCCTGAGCTTCTTCTTCAGTTATAAGTCCAGCTTCAAGATCTCTTTGAATATAGATATCTAAGAAAGTCGAAGTTCTTCCTAATGACATAGCAGCTCCATCTTGATCTTTAGTTGCTGCAAGATATCCAAAATATACAAATTGTACAGCTTCTTTTGCATTTTCTGCTGGTCTTGTAACGTCAAAACCATAAGAAGCACACATTTTTACAAATCTTTTTAATGCTTGAATTTGCTCATGAGTTTCTTCTCTTCTTCTGATAGTTTCGTCATCCATTTCAGGAATTTCTAATATTTTCATCTGATTTTTCTTATCTTCTATTAGTCTATCTATTCCATAAAGAGCTACTCTTCTGTAATCCCCTATTATTCTTCCTCTTCCGTAAGCATCAGGAAGTCCAGTTATAATCCCATATTTTCTTGCTGCTTTCATTTCATCAGTATATGCAGAGAAAACTCCTTCATTATGAGTTTTTCTATATTTTGTAAATATTTCTTCTGTCATTGGATCAATTTTATATCCAAAAGCTTCTAGAGAATTTTTTACCATTCTAAGTCCACCTTTTGGATAGATTCCTCTTTTTAGAGGAGCATCAGTTTGAAGTCCAACAATAGCCTCAGCATCTTTTTCAATATATCCAGGTCCATAAGCATCAATTGCTTGAGGTTTTTTTGTTTCAGCATCATAGATACCTTTTTCCCTTTCCTCTTTAAACATTTCAGTAAGCTTATCCCATACTTTCTTGGTATTTTCAGTGGATTTAACTAAAAAAGATTCATCTCCTTCATATGGAGTGTAGTTGCATTGTATAAAATCTCTTACATTTATCTCTTTCTGCCAAAGGTCCCCTTTAAAACCATTCCAATATTTCATTATGATACCTCCTCATAAAATAAAAACTTAATATTTAAAAACTGAATGATATCAGTTTTACTAACTGTTTAAAATATTTATACTTTTCATTGATCCTTTTTATATATTTTTATTTTATCATTCCTTATAAATTAAGTCAACAATTATATTTGATATTTTTTTATTGTCTTTTCCTAAAAAAATGTATAAAAAAAACCGACAATCTAGGCTTGTTCGCCCAGACGGTCGGCATTGTCATCGTTATACTTCATGTGGTTAATTCCACGTTCCGTCAGTCATATAACTGATATAATATTAACATTTTACAATCTTCTTGTCAATAAAAATATAGGTTTTTATAGTATAAATTACACTACAAACATTTATATTGCTTCAAAGTTCCTAACTATGATATCTCTCACTTTGATATTCAAATTTTTTAGTTCTTCCTTAGGAATATCTTCTACAAAAATTGGTTCATCTACAACTAAAGTTACTAGTTTCCCTCTATTCATTTTAAGAGTTCCTCTTTTTTGAATATCATATGTCCCTTTTAATGTAAGTGGAACAATAATTCCTTTAGTTTCAGTAGCTAATTTAAAGCTCCCTTTTTTAAAGCTTAACACATTTCCATTGATTGTCCTTTCTCCCTCTGGAAAAATTACAGTAGGATACCCTTTTTTTATAAGTTCTACAGCTTTTTTCATATCTTTAATTCCTTCTCTTGGATTTTCTCTATTGAGAAAAACACAGTTGCTTTTCTTCATCCAAGTCCCAAAAAAAGGCCAAGATTTCATCTCATGTTTTGCTACAAATCCTACATCCATATGTAATGCTGTAACTATTGCTGGTATATCAAGATTGCTTTGATGATTACATACAAAAATTATCCCTTTAGTTTTATCTAAAGAATTTATTGCTCTTCTGTTCTTGTATTTTACTCTTAATTTTACATTTAGACTTCCTAATACCATCTTTGAAAGCCATTTTAATTTTCTTCTTGAGTATTCTACTCTTTTTCTTTCACTTAAAAAATGAATCCTTGGAAGGTAAAATATACTTATAAATATAAACAAAAAGAAACCTGTTGATGAAGCTAAAATCAAACCTAACATTTTATCCTCCACATTACTCCAGCTCTGACACTGCTTTTTTTATGTCCTGATATTCAAAGCCCTTTCTCATCAAAGAAAGTATCTTTTTTTCTTTTTCTTTATCCCCAAGTCTGATCCATAATTTTTTTATCTCTTCTAATTCTTTTACAGAATTTTCTCTTATGATTTCTTTTATTATCTCTTGAGAAACTCCTTTTTGAAAAAGCATGAATTCCATCTTTTTCTTTCCATAATTATGATTTCTTACATAACTTCTTCCATATTCGTAGTCATCTAAATAGTTTTTTTCCCTAAATTCTTCTATAATTTTATCTATTATATTCTTTTCTCTATATTTTAGCAATAGTTTAGTTTTTAATTCCTTGATTGAATAATCTTGTTTTGATAAAAGGAAATACCCCATACTTAAAGCTCTTAATCTGATAAGTGCCTCATATTCTTCATCTGTAAGGAACTCCTTATTCTTCAAATCAAATTCTGTTATAGTATTTTTATTCAAATCTATATAGAATATCTCATCAAAATATATCTTATTGCCTTTTAAATTAAACTTCTTCAAAACTTAATACTCCCTCTTTGGCCTCCGGTTTCTCAGTTTCTATTTCTTCTTTTTTTTCTGGTTTTATAGCTTTTTTTACTTCTTCTTCTATTTTTTCAAGAAGTTCTACTTCAGTTTCAAGTCTTACTTTTACATTTTCTTTTCCCTGTCCAAGTCTAATATCTCCAAAACTAAACCAAGCTCCAGACTTTGCAACTATATCCTTTTCAATAGCCATATCAAGTATTTCTCCCACTCTTGATATTCCTTTTCCATACATTATTTGGAATGCTGCTTCTTTAAATGGTGGAGCTATTTTATTTTTAGTTACTTTAACAACAGTTTCATTCCCAATTACCTCATCACCTTGTTTTACTGACCCTATTCTTTTTACTTCCATTCTTACTGATGAATAAAATTTTAAAGCTTTTCCTCCAGTAGTTGTAGTTTGAGGTCCAAATCCAAATCCACCTATTTTATCTCTGATTTGGTTTATAAATATCATTGTAGTTTTTGATTTATTTAATGTAGCAGTAAGTTTTCTTAAAGCTTTTGACATAAGTCTAGCTTGAAGTCCCATCTGCTGATCTCCCATTTCTCCGTCTATTTCTACTTTTGGTACAAGTGCAGCTACTGAGTCTACGATTATAGCATCTACAGCTCCTGATCTTACCAGCATATCTGCTATTTCTAAAGCTTGTTCTCCATAGTCTGGCTGTGATATAAGAAGTTCATCTACATCTACTCCTAAAGCCTTAGCATATACAGGATCCAAAGCATGCTCTGCATCTATAAAAGCTACTATTCCCCCTGCTTTTTGTGCTTCTGCTGCTATATGAAGTGCTATTGTTGTTTTTCCTGAACTTTCAGCCCCATATATTTCAACTACTCTTCCTCTTGGCACTCCTCCCAAACCTAATGCCGCATCTAGGTTTATACTTCCAGTTGAGATAACCTCTATATTCATTTCCTGATTGTCACCAAGTTTCATTATAGATCCTTCACCAAAATCTTTTTTTATCTGTTTCATTGCAAGTTCTAATGCTTTTTCTTTTTCACTCACTTCACGGTTTTTTTCTGTATTCTTTGCTTTTGCCATCTCTTATTCACCACTTCCTTCATATTTTTACACTATTTTCTATTGTTTCAAAAACTTCTTTTCCTGTTATCTGCCTCATACAATTAAAATGACCTTTAGGGCATTCTTTATCTCCATGCAGACTGCAAGGAGAACATTTTATATTCTTATCTATTAATACAGTATTATTACCAAAGTCAAACATTTCTGGACTTGTGGGTCCGAATATTACAAATGTTTTACATTTTACTCCTCTTGCTATATGAAAAGGTCCTGAGTCATTTGTAACAAGAAAAGAAGCTCTGGATAAAAGTGCTCCACTCTCTTTAAGAGAAAGCTTTCCAGCCATATTGATTGTATGACCTCCGCTTATTTTATCTATTCCATTACAAAGTTCTTCATCTTCTTTTCCACCAATAAGGACAGTTTCTTTCCCATATTTTTCATAAATTAGATTTGCAAGTTCTCCAAATCCTTCTTTTGTCCATTTTTTAGTATTTTTTGAAGCCCCTGGTGCCATTACAGGTAAACCCTCATATTCTTTATGTGTCTCATCTTTTTCAGAAAAAGCAAAGCTTATGTCTTCACCTTTATATTCAATTCCAAAATCTTTAAATGCACCAAAATAGTTTTTAACTATTGTATTATCAACTTTATATTTTATCAATCTCATTTTTACAAGAAGAGTTTTCCACCAGCTTCTTTTTCTGTAAGTGAAAGTTTTTACTCCAATGTTTTTTGAAATAACTTTTGATCTTATTTTAGAATGAAGATCAAATATATAGTCATATCCATTTTTTTTCAGTTCTTTACCAAACTTCTCCATATTATGAAGTCCATCATTCTTTTCCTTATTAAACAATATAACATTATCAATATATGGAACTCCCTCTATAGAATCCTTAAATTTGTCCAAAACCAAAAAATCTATAGATGTTTCTGGATATTTTTCTTTAAATGCTTTCAATACAGGGGTAGTCAATATGATATCTCCTATTGAGCTCAGCCTGATAACCAGTATTTTCACTTTTTTCTTCTCCTAATACTCTTTAATTTCATCTTGAACTTTGAAAGCAATGTCAGGTACCCCCTTAACATCTTAGCTCCTTTAAAATAGATATTATCCTTATCAAAATCTATTTTTTTAGGACAGCTTTCCTCAAGATACATAAATTCAAAACTCTTTCCAAAATTTCCATATTTATTTTTTTCTAACTTTGTGTCTATAAGATAAACTTCATTATCTTTTATTAAAAAATTGTTCAAGTGAGAATCTCCATGAAGAAAACCTAACTCATGTATTTTTTTTAATTCATAACTTATTAACTCTATATCTCCAAAATTGCTTTCTCTCCCATCAATATATGAATAGATAAGATATGAATCTACTACAGCTAATCCTTCTTTTTTTTCTACAGCCAGTCTAGGTTCAGCTCCATTTAATCCAACTTCTCTTATTTTTTCTATATTTTGAAATTCTCTCCTACTTTCACTTCCTCTAAATATAGAAAGGAATCTCTGCCATTTTCTACTGTTTTTTTCAATAGGATGTTTATACACAAGCCTTTCTTCATCTATTTCTATAAGTGCTACATAGCTCCTTTGATCATCTTTTAGTATTTTTATAATTTTATATTCCTTATTTTCAATTCTTTCATACAGTTTCCTGTCTTTTTTTTCTTTGTAGTATAAAAAAATATTCCCCAGTTTTTCTTTATCCATAAAATCAGACTCTCTCTATTATTTTCAGTATTTCATTCAATACTATTTCCGGTTTTATATCCAACATACATTTGAAATGTTTTTGAGGGCATTTATCTCCTCCATGAAGTGAACATGGTCTACATGGCAGCCCTTCTGTCTCAAATATCACACTATTTTTAGACCATGGAAAAAATCCCAGTTCTTTTACAGTAGGGCCAAATATTGCAAGTATTTTAACATCCTTCCATGCTGAAGCTATGTGTATAGGAGATGAATCATTTGTTACAATCAGCTCTGATCTCTTTATAAGTTCTGCAAGTTCCAAGAGAGAAGTTTTCCCTCTGAAATCAACTACATTTCCACCAGTTACAATATTCAGAGCTAACTCATCTGCTCCACCTATTATCCCAGTTATTATATCTTCTCTATTCTTTAATTGCCCAATTATTTCATTAAAATATTCAAGAGGCCATTTTTTAGTAAACCACTTACTGCCAGGTGCCAGCAGTATAAGTTTTTTCCCTTCATATTCTTTTAGCATTTCATTTATTTTTTTTACATCTTGTTCATTTGGATATAATTCTATTTCATACCTTTTATTTTCTTTTCCAGAAACAAAAGATAATAGTTTTTCAACCTCATGTTTCTTTTTGTCATAAGGAATTTTTTCTGTATATAGAAAAGAAGCTGCTGCATTTTTATATCCTTTTCTTACAGGAGAACCTGTCAACCACGACAAAACAGAACTTCTCAAATATCTATGAGGAGTTATTACCAGATTAAAATTTTCATATTTTAACCTTTTCCCCAGCTGATATATTCCTTTCAATCCTTTATGTTTTCCTCTTTTATCATACTCTATTATCTCACTTATATTAGGATTATTCCTCAATATAGAAGCTCCTGCTGGTGTTGTAACATAAGTTATATCACTCCAGGGATACACTTCTTTCAGCTTTTTTACCAATGGTGTAGAGAGGACTATATCTCCTATAAAAGCTGTGTGTATTATTAATATTCTAATTTTTACCACCTTCCTCAAGCTTCAAGGCTCTTTCTAAAGCCAAAATCAGCTCAAGTTCCATATTTTTATCATACTTATCAAAGTATGGATTATTATAGTCTTCTGATGGATTATTCTGATCTGGTATTAGATAAAATACTTTATCATTTCCAAGAATTCCCCATCTTGTAGGACTTTGTGTTTTTTTAGCTGGATAAATCGCAACTATTCTTTTTTTCAATGCTCCTGCTATATGAGTAGGCCCTGTTGAAGCTCCAAGATATACATCTGCTCTGTCTATTATTGCTGCTATATTTAAAAGTTCTCCACCATTAGCATATAAATATACACCTTTTTCCAAAGAATCTTTTACAAGTTTTTCTCCTCTTTCTTCTTCAGAAATATGGCATGTAATTATAACAGCTACCTCTGGATTTCTTCTTTTAAAATTCATAATAAGATTTGCATACTCTTCATCTTTTATATTCTTTGCAGACCCGCCAATAAATGGATTTATCACTAAGGCCTGCCCCTTTATATCATTCATTTTAAAGAAAAGTTCTGCTGCATTTCTATGTTTTTCTTCATAATTCATCTTAGTATTTAATTCATATACTTTTTGATAAAGTTCTTTATCTAATTTTCTAACAAGATCAAGATTATATTTTCCCTCATTTTTTATAGATTTTGACCTTTTCTGCCATACTCCCTTGTTGAAAGTAAAAATAGATGAAAGTTTAGATATAGGTCCTATTTTAACTTTTGCTTTACTTGCTCTTGCCAGTTTTGCTACAAAAGAGTCATTATACAATGCAATAAATACATCTGCCTTAAAATATGCTATTTTTTCTATAAGTTCACTTTGAGAATATTCATCTATCTTCAGAATTCTATCTATATAAGGAAGATTTTTTACAATCTCATAGTTATATTTTCTTACTAAAACTACCAGTTCTGCATTAGGGTACATTTTTTTTATCATAAAAAAACTAGGAATAGACAATATTAAATCCCCTATTTTATCAGTTCTGGAAACTATTATTCTTTTTATATCCATTGTCAACTCCCTCTATCAGTTTTTCTTATCTATGTAACTTCCATTCTTATATATTTCTCTGAGCTTAAAATATTTTACCATTGAGTACATAGAACTTGTACTTGCTAAGAGAAATCCCTCTACTCCATCTAAAAATCCAAGTCTTATAATATACATTCTTATAAATTTATACATTGGATTAAAAATTATCTGTCCTATACTTGCTTTTTTTCCTTTTTTGTAGTATTCCAAAGCACCTTCAGTAGTATAACGATTGAATTTAGAAAAATAATCCTCTAAAGTCAGATAACTATGGTGATATATATCTTCTTTTATTTTATATACTTCTTCTTGTGTCACAAAACTTTCATGTACTGTATTATCATTAAATCTTCCTGCTGTTTTCAAAAAAAGTCTTACAGCATAAGATGTTCCCCATCCTCCATGTTTTATTTGTTTTCCAAAACACACAGAGAGCCTGTTTATTTCATATACTTTTTTATCTTCATTTCCATTTATTATTTCTAATATTTTCTGTTTCAATTCAGGAGAAAGTTCTTCATCTGCATCTACTGCTAATATCCATTTTCCATTACAGCTTTCTATTGCAGTATTTCTTTGTTTTCCATATCCAAGCCATGGCTGATGTATAAATCTAGCTTTATAATTTTCAGCAATCTCTTTAGTTCTATCAGTAGAGCCACTATCTACAATAACTATCTCATCACATATATCAGCTAAAGCCTTCAAAGTTCTCTCTAAGTTTCTTTCTTCATTGAAAGTCATTATTGCTGCTGATAATTTCATACAATTCCTCCCAAAAACTTTTATATCAATACACTAATTATATCAAATATCACTTCTTTTTCAAAGCAAATATCTTTGTTCAAAAAAAGAAAAAAGATGAACCGGCCAAGCTCATCTTCTTCCATAAAAATATTTAGGGTTAGACTACAACATATGAATCTAAAAAGTGGGGTTTAAAAAAATTATTTGGAATATGGTGCCTAGAAATGGATTCGAACCATCGACCGTACGGGTATGAACCGTATGCTCTAGCCAACTGAGCTATCTAGGCATATGATTATTAATAGTACACTACTTTTTATCTTTTGTCAATATTTTTTTGTTTTTATGTTGTAAAAAAGACACGCCTATTGTGACGTGTCCTTTTTTAAGACTTTTTCACTTAGATTGCTTCAAATTCGTCTTTTTCTGCTGAACATAAAGGACATACCCAATCCTCTGGAAGATCTTCGAAAGCAGTTCCAGGTGCTACTCCATTATCTGGATCTCCATCTACTGGATCATAAATATATCCACAAACCTTACATTCATATTTTTTCATTATGTTTCCTCCTGGTTTTTTACTGATTTTATTTTAATCTTATCTTAAATTATCTGTCTTTCCATAATCCATGAATATTGCAATATTCAAATGCTATAACTTCTTTTCCTTTTGGTACTTCAAAGAAAGCCTCTGGCTCTTCTCCAGGTTTTAGATATTTTCTATAAAGTTTGTCTCCATCTACTATAATTTCAATAAATTCTATATAGTGAGCTTCAAGCATAGGGTGTTTTGTGTCTTTCCCAACTTTTACAAGATATCCATTTTCTTTCTCTTCTACATAAGGAACATGTTTCTCAGTTGAAGCATCTTGAGTTTTAGCTTCTAATTTTTCTACCTTGTCGTTACCAGCAGCAGTTGAGCATCCTTTTCCTTCAGAAACTACCTCAAATACCATATCACAATCTTTACATTTAAAAAATTCATTTTTTGTCATAATAACACCTCCATAATAATTTCATGTTATTTTAATTATTCAAGCAGTTTTTGCAAATTCCTTTAAAATAAAGATGATGTTCTTTAATTTCACATGCATCTAATTCCTTAGAGCTCAATAATTCTTTATTTACATCTAGATCGTATATCTTTCCACATTGCTCACATTTAAAATGACCATGTATACTCATATCTATATCATATCTAGTTTCATTTTCCTCTATTACTATCACATTAGCTATTTCTTTTTCTATAAAAAGATTTAATGTATTGTAAACAGTTGTTTTTGATAATGTTGGTATTTCAGTGCAAAGGGCTTTATATATCATATCTACTGTTGGATGGTTTCTTTCTTCATACAGATATTGAAATACTTTCATTCTTTGGTATGATGGTTTTATTGAATGACATTTCAAATATTCACCAATATTCTCTATTTCTATTCCCATTATTCTCCCCTCCTTAACCAATCTAAGTCAAAATTGTAATCATTATATATTTAATGATATAACGATTTTCGAATTATGTCAAGTTAGTTTTCAAATCACTAATATTTTTTTCATAAGATATCTATGAATTCCATTTCCATATTCATTTTCTTGATATTCTACTATTTCATATCCTAAGTGCTTATACATCTCAATAGCTATTTTATTTTCTGGGTCTACTGTTAAAGATATAGCCTCATACCCTTTTTCCTTAAGATACTTTTCACTTTCATTCATTATCTTTTTTGCATTTCCCATATGCCTAAATTCTCTCAATGTACATATACCATAAAGAAATACTTCTTTTTTATCAAAGCACTGCATATATTCTACTATCGAAATTATTTTTTCTTCTTTTTCCAAAACAAATACTTTTCCATATCTAAGAAGAGCTTTCAATATCCAAAGATCTACTCCACCCTTTCCTCCAAAAGCTTCTTCTTCTAATTCTACTATTTCGCTTATGAGAGGTAAATCTGCTCTGTTCAATTCTTTTAAAATCATTTTTTTCTCCTATCTATCAATAATTAACTTCTGAAAGATAAAGCCCATATGGGTCTGCAACTTTTTTTATAAAATCCTTATTAGGATTTTTCAACATATTCTTCAAATAATTTTCATCACGATTTCCAAAATACACATCTAATGCTGTCCCCATCATTATTCTTATTTGAGATTTCAAAAAAGAATTTCCTTTTATATTTATAATTAACTTATTTTCTTTTTCTTCTGCTGTTATGCTATATATCTCTCGTATAGATGTTTTACTGCCACAGTCACTGAGTCTGAAATTATTAAAATCATTAACTCCCACTAAAGGCTCCAGTATTTTAACAAAATTATTCTTATTTATTTTTTCATTAACTAATGTCACATATCTGCTTTCAAAAGGATTCTTTATCCAGCTTATTACATATCTGTATGCCCTATCTTTTGCCATAAATCTAGAGTTAAAATCTATATCTGCATCTTCCACTTCAAATATTTCTATATCTAAAGGCAATCCTTTATTAAGAGCATGTTTCAGTTTTTCAACTGGTATAGGAGAACTTGTTAGAAAATTAGAGACTTGTTCTAAAGCGTGAACTCCTCTGTCTGTTCTGCCAGCAGATATCATATTTACTTTTTCTCTTAAAACTATATCTAAAAGTTTTTCTATTTCTCCCTGTACAGTTCTTTTTCCTGGCTGTCTTTGAAATCCATAGAACATGCTTCCATCAAATCTGTATCTGATTTTTATGTTTCTCATTTTTCTTCTCCATATCTCAGTGTTTCAAAAAATGTAAAAAAAAGAGATTCTTTTTAGAATCTCTTATCAGCAAAGTGGTGCGAAGAGAGAGACTTGAACTCTCACGTCTGGGACACTAGATCCTAAGTCTAGCGCGTCTGCCAATTCCGCCATCCTCGCACGATGGTGCGTCATACAAGATTTGAACTTGTGGCAACACGATTAAAAGTCGTGTGCTCTACCAGCTGAGCTAATGACGCATATTAAATTTTAATGGGGTGATCGACGAGGCTTGAACTCGCGACAACCAGTGCCACAAACTGGCGCTCTACCAACTGAACTACGATCACCATATCTAAATCATAAATCTGTAATTTGGATAGTGGCGTATCTGAAGGGATTCGAACCCCTGACCCACGCCTTAGAAGGGCGTTGCTCTATCCAGCTGAGCTACAGATACACTCAGTAGTCTTAAATGGAGCGGGAAACGAGGGTCGAACTCGCGACATTCAGCTTGGAAGGCTGACGCTCTACCAACTGAGCTATTCCCGCATAGATGGTCGGAATAGCAAGATTCGAACTTGCGGCCCTCTGCTCCCAAGGCAGATGCGCTACCGGACTGCGCTATATTCCGAGGCCTTTCTTTCAAGACAAGAATGATTATATCATTTATACAAAAACATGTCAACACTTTTTTTCAAAATATTTTAAAAAATTTTTTTAATCATTTCAAAGAATTGTAGAACCTTTATAAAACCTAGTAAATTTGGGATTGTATTTTGTTAAAATTAATAATATAATATTAAATATATAAAGGAATTTATTCTTACTTCTCGAAAATTACATTAATAACAGAGAAAAAATTTTTTGATTTTTTATTCTGAATCAAAAAATTATTTTTTATCATAAGGAGGATTTAAATATGAATACAAAAAAAGCTATGTCTAGTCTTTTACTAGCTTTAATAATTACAGGTTGTACATCTTCACCTTTCTTAGATGAAACTGGTTCTGTAAGTGGTAAAACTAAAGGAACTGCTGGAGGTGCAGCAGCAGGAGCTTTAATAGGACAGCTTATAGGTAAAGATACAAAAGGAACTCTTATAGGGGCTGGTGTTGGTGCTCTTGCAGGATTAGGATGGGGAGCATATAGAGACCGCCAAGAGCAAGAACTTAGAGAACGTTTAAAAAATACTGAAGTACAAGTTAGCCAAAATGGAGATAATCTAAACTTAAATCTTCCTGGAGGAGTTACTTTTGCTACTGACAGTTCTAATATAGTTTCAAGTTTCTATGGTCCATTAAATTCTATAGCAACTGTACTTGTTCAATACCCAGAAACTAGAATCATAGTTAATGGTTATACTGATAATGTAGGAAGTGCAAGCTATAATGTCAGCCTATCAGAAAGAAGAGCTGCAAGTGTTAGAAATTATCTTATCCAACAAGGTGTTTCTGCTAGAAGAATATCTTATGTAGGATATGGAATGGAAAATCCTAGAGCTACTAACAGTACAGCTGCTGGAAGAGCTGAAAACAGAAGAGTAGAACTAGAAATATTACCTATGAGCAACTAATATTTGAAGATTAAGCAAAAAAGAGTGTAAAAATTTTTTATACTCTTTTTTTATTTTATTTTTTTCTATTTTAAGACTTCTTTTTTATTTTTTAAATATTTTATTTTCATTTTGAAATTTTTAGAAAATATTTTTTCGTTTTTCTTGACATGAATGTTCTATAATGATATGATGTAAAAATCAAAGTTCAAGGGGGAGATTTTTTATGATTAACACAAGAAAAATAGGTATCATAGGAGCTGGACATGTAGGAAGTCATTGTGCTTTTTCCTTGATATTACAAGGAGTATGTGATGATATAACTTTTGTAGATGTTAATAAAGAAAAAGCTGTATCTCAAGCTTTTGATTGTATGGACACTCTCGCTTTTCTACCGCATAGAGCAGTTATAAAAAGTGGGGAAATAAAAGACTTAGGTGATAAAGATATCATAATAATATGTGTAGGTACTATCGATAATATATCAAAAGATCGTCTTTGTGAACTTGATCACTCTTTAAAGATAATAAAATCATTCATTCCTGAAATAATGAAAACTGGATTTAATGGTTACTTTATAGTTATAACAAATCCTGTAGATATAATTACATACTATGTCCAACAACTTTCAGGACTTCCATATAATAAAGTTATAGGAACTGGTACTGGGCTTGACTCTGCAAGACTTCGTAGAATATTAAGTGTTGAAACTGAAATAGATGCAAGATCAATCCAAGCATATATGCTTGGAGAACATGGAGATTCTCAAGTAGCTGCATTTTCATGTGCTACAGTAAATGGAAAACTTCTTCCTGAACTTATAGCAGAAAAACCAGAAAAATTTTCTAAAATAGACTTTGAAGCTATTGAAAAGAAAACCACGGAAACTGGATGGGATATTCTTTGTGGTAAAGGCAGTACTGAATTTGGAATTGCTTGCATATGTACTGAAGTAGTAAAAGCTATTTTTCATGATGAAAAAAAAGTTATGCCTTGCAGTGCTTTTCTTCAAGGAGAATATGGAACTTCTGATATATATGCTGGAGTTCCAGCCATTATTGGAAAAGAAGGTATAGAATATATAATTGAACTTCCATTAAATGAAAGAGAAAAGAAAAAACTTTCTAATACTTTTGATATTATTAAACATCATGTAGAAATAGGCAGAGAGTCTGTCAAAAATTAAATTAACCTCACTAAAAACATAAAGGTTGATTAGAGTAAAACTTTGCTCTTAATCAACCTTTTCATTATAATTTTTAAATTATTTTCATTTTTCAAATTCTGTTCTATATTTTTCTAAAAATTTCTCTCCATCTATAAATCCTTGGCGATATGCAACAAGGAGCTTATCTTTATTTTTTTCAAATCTATCTATAACAAGAGGTTTCTCAGGAGCTATTACCCAAGCCTTCCCCTCTTTTTCCAATCTGGCTACTTCTTTTTGATTTTCTCTATACACTATATGATGTCTTTTTAGCAGATCCATCATTGCTGGATATTTTCTCATTACTAAAGAACAAAAAGTTTGAAATCTTACAGCAGGCTTTATAAATTTTCTATGACGTGTAAGTATTACAATAAGCTTATCACACCCGTCTCTCAAGGCCTCATTTACTGGTATAGGGCTTGATGTTCCTCCATCCAGATATTTTCTTCCTTTATATTCTACAACAGGTGCTACAAGGGGAATAGATGCTGAAGCTTTAAGTACAGTGCTTCCATCTCTTAAAGAATCTTTTCCATAAAACTCTGCTTCACCAGTTTCAGCATTTGTCACTCCAACTTTAAAATCACAAGGATTAGCAAAAAAAGAATCATAATCGAATGGATCTATCGTTTTAGGAAGTTCATCATAGAGAAAATCCATTCCAAAAAGAGATCCTTTCGTCAGCAGATTATAAAAACTTAAATATCTTTTATCATTTATATACTCAGTGTTTGTACGAAGAGCTCTTCCTTTTTGCCCTGATATATATGAAACTCCATTGGAAGCTCCTGCTGATACTCCAATTAAATAATCCGGCATAAAATTATGTTTAGTAAAGGCATCCAGTACTCCTACTGTATATACCCCTCTCATTCCACCGCCTTCTAATACTAGTCCTGTCTTCATGATATCCCACCTTCATTATAAGTATTCATATTTATTTTACTTTATTTTCTCCAATTTTCCTATAAGAAAATATTTTCATACCTATATTTATTTAATTTTTTTATCTTTTTCTTTTCAATAAAAAAAGATCAGGCTCTATAATATATAGTTACTGATCCTTTTTATATTAGGGTTATCTAATTGTTATTATTTTTGAAATAATCCATTTAATAATTTTTCCATTTCAGTTCTCAATTCTGTACGTTCTCCATTCCAGTGGTTGACTATAATAGCAAAAGCATATCTTTTATTGTCTTTTTCTAAGTATCCTGCATAAGATTGAATTCCACCCATACTTCCACTTTTAATTCTTGCCTTTTCATTTAGAGGTGTATTTTTAAGAAAACTTGCTACTGTTCCCTCTTTTCCTGCTACTGGAAATAATTCTTCAAATTTAAGTTCTTTTTTATTATCCATATAAATAATAACATCTGTCAATAATTTAGTTGAAAGAGTATCTCCACGAGAAAGACCACTTCCATCTCTCATAGTCAATGAATCTACATCTAGTCCCTTTTCTTTCCAAAATTCTACAACATTTACTCCTTCAACTTTTTCTAAAATCTGGAATAAATGTTCAGCATAATGATTATCACTTCTAGTTAGTAATACTTTTATAATTTCAGAAACAGGAGCTGATTTAGTTACAGCAATTACTACAGTATTTCTGGGTCTTTTTGCTGTTAACCTGGCAGTAGTTACTTTTCCATTAAACTTTATTCCATTTTTTTTCATATAATCAGAAAAATATTGTCCTAGGAAAAGTCCTGGATCTGGTATATCACTCTTTATTGTAATTTCTTTCTTATCTTGAGGAACTATTCCATAGAATCCTCTTCTATTTTCAAAAGGCACTCCTCTTACATAAATATCTCTTTTCCCATCTGGTGATACAACAGCCTGATTGTCAAAAGTTAAATCTTTCATTTCAGGTTTAGTTCCAATAATTTTAGGAGTAGTTCCTGGTGCTCCTGAACTTAAATATAGAGTATATATATTATCAAAAATACTTATTCCATAAGTTCCTGGTGCATAGTCAGTTCCCATGTCTTCCCAAAGCCATTTTCCAGGTATCCCATCATATCCAAAGAGATCATCTAAAACTATAATATCTCCATTTACAGAAGTTATTCCAGCTTTTTTCATCTCTTTAACCCAATCTGCCAAAAAAGCTTCTGGAGCTGCTGAAATTCCATCAGAACCCAAAGTTGGATCTCCTCCACCTTGAATATATAAAGTACCCTTTAATATCCCATCTTTATTAATATTTCCTTCATACATAAGTTTAGTTTCAAAAGTTTTATCTCCCCCCATAACTTCAAGAGCTGCTGCTGAAGTAATTATCTTCATAACTGAAGCAGGAACTAATGCACTTTTTCCTCTATGATCTGCCACAACTTTTCCCGTTTTTAAATCAACTGCATAAAAACTTAAATCTCCATGTTCTACAATTTCAGCTTTAACAAATTCTTTTACAACTTTTGGCTGACTAGATAATTCTCCAGATGACACAGGTAATTTTGTACAACTACTTAGAAAAATTCCTAAAAGCACAATCCACAAACAAACTCTTTTTTTCATAAAACACCTCTTTTTTAAAATATTTACACTTCTTTATATACCCTATTATTTTTTGAAAAACAAATATTTCTTTTCTATATGTTCAATGTTATCTCTATATATCATTTAAAAAAAATTTACTTTATATATATAAAACAGATGTATTTATCTATCTTAAAAACTATTATATATTCAGTAAACTAAATTAATATTTTTATATAATATTTTTATAAAAAGCATTCTTTATTTCCATATACAAAAAAAGACTCAGAATAAAATCTGAGCCTCTTTTATATCAAATTCTTATTTTATTTTTGAACATGCATCTTTTAATGCATCAATAAATCCTTCAGAAGTATAAGTAGCTCCTGCAACAGTATCAAGAGATTCTATATCCTGTGTAGATTTAATTGTAGCTATCAAACTTTCAACAGCAGGACCTGCAATAGCTTCAGTATCTCCATGAGTACATATTATTTCAGAGATTCTAAGCTCCCCTTTACCATTTTTCTTAGCTAATATTTCAACTTTTACATCACTGTCAAATCCTTCAGCAGTCCCTATATATTTTTTAGGCCCTTGTGATTTTTCAACAAATATACAAGCTAATCCTACTACTATAAACCCTATTACACAATACTTTCTTATTTTTTCTACCCTGCTTTCCATCTTGTCCCCCTCATTAATATTTTGTTATTTTTTAGCCATGCACTTTATTTTTATTTTTTAATGTCCTATATATTTTAAATTAATTATCATTTTTTTTCAATATTTTTTTGAATTTTTTACTTTAATAATTGAATTATAGCTGTACTAACTCTAAAATATTTCTTTTATATCCTAATTCTTTTCTTCAAATAAAATAAAAATATCTACAAAAAAAGAAAAAATCCCTTTTTCTCAGAGAGGGATTTTTCTTTTATCTATATATTAAAACATCTTGGGGAAAGATTTTATATGTTTAATATACCAAGGCTTTGTGAAATTATTGTGAAATTTCTAGTAATTATTTTTCTTATATTCTTCTCCCCATATAAACATTGAATCTAATATTTTTTTCAGACTATACCCAGTATCTGTAAGAGTATATTCAACTCTAGGAGGAACCTCAGCAAAAACTTTTCTTTCTAATAATCCATCTTCCTCCATAGATCTCAGATTTTGTGTAAGAACTTTTTGGGTTACACTTCCAATAGACTTTCTTAATTCACCAAATCTTTTTGTTCCTTCAATTAAATCCCTTAATATTAAGACTTTCCATTTATTTCCTATAAGTTCCAGAGTTATTTCTACAGGACATGATGGCAGCTCCTTTCTTTTCATTTTTCTCTCCTTTTAAAACCCTATTTTTACATAATAGTATCTTTTTGGTGCTTATATAACTTTAAAGTGCTTACTTTACAAAATATATCTATATGTTTATTATATACATAAGGAAATAAAATTACAAGTTATCAAGGAGGAAAATTATGAATGAAGTATTAAACTTTTTAAAAAGTAATCCTGTACAATTTTTTGCTACTGTGGGTTTAGATAATAAACCAAAAGTTCGTCCATTCCAATTTATGCTGGAAAAAGATGGAAAATTATTTTTTTGCACTTCAAATGAAAAAGAAGTCTATAAAGAAATTAAAAGTAATCCCTATGTAGAACTATGCTCATCCTCTCTAGAGTCAGTATGGGTAAGACTTCATGGAAAAGTTGTTTTTAAAAATGATCCAGATATAAAATCAAAAATATTAGAAAATAATCCTCTTATAAAATCAATTTATCAGACTCCTAATAATCCTATTTTTGAAGTTTTTTATTTAGAAGGTGCAGAGGCTGTATTTTATGACTTCTCTGGAAATCCACCTAAAGAATATTCTTTATAAAAGTTTCAAAAAAGAAAAAATCCCTTTTTCTTAGAGAGGGATTTTTCTTTTATCTATATATTAAAACATCTTGGGGAAAGATTTTATATGTTTAATATACCAAGACTTTGTGAAATTATTGTGAACTTTCCAGTACATTTTTTTACTAGTTCTTTTTTGTTAAGAACTTCCATTTAGTTTCTTGTGTAACTATTGCTACAAAAACCAACATACATCCTATCCCCATTTGAAAGGTCATCCTCTCATTAAGATACCATACAGCAAAAATAGCTCCAAAAACTGACTGAAGAGTTAATATTAAAGCTGTGCTGGTAGAAGAGATATATCTTTGGGCAATTGTCTGTATAGCAAAAGAAATAACTGTACTTATAACTACCAAATATCCTAATGTCCATTTTATTTTAGGAAGGATTGAAAAATCATATCCCTCAAAATATCCCACAAGAATAATAAATATTCCTGCTGTTACTATAAATTGAATTACTGTTATAAGTATAGGATCAGAATCTCTTCCATATTTCTCAATAGCTATCATATGTGCTGCAAAGAAAAATGAACAGCATCCTGCCACCATGTCCCAGATATTAAAAGCTACTCCTTTTTCGATAGTGAGGAAGCCCAATCCAACTGTTGCTAAAAAAGCTCCTATTACAGCATATTTATCAGGTCTTTTCTTGTTTATTATCCATGCAAGAAATGGAACTATTAGTACATATGCTCCTATTATAAAAGATACTTTTGATGCTGTAGTATTTTTTATACTAATTATCATAAAATAAAATGCAAGAAACATAAATATTCCTATTATACTTCCATTTTTTATGTCTTTCATTTTTGCTTTCTTTATCTTTCCTATATAAATAACAAAAAGAAGCAAGGCTGAAAAACCAAATCTAAACATCATAAGTGAAAAAGGCTGAACGATACTCAAAGTGTCTTTTAATACAGCAAATGTAGTCCCCCATACCAAAGCTACAATTGCTAACGTTACAGAAGATGCCATCTTTAATTTTTCATTTTTATTATTTTTCATCTATCCCCCTCTAAGTATCATCTCCAGCTAAATTATTTTATTTCTATTACAGGGAATCTATCTGGAATTACTATTCCAGCTTTAGCCATAACTTTTTTATTCTGTATTTTAACTTTTTCAAGAAGATCTTTTTCATCAAGGAAAAGAATTTCTCTGTTTTTCATTAGCCATTTACCATTGCACATATTAGATTCTACATTTTCACTGCTCATGGCATATACAATATTTGCCACAGGATCAATCACTGGAAGAGAATGAATAGTATCTGGATTTAAAATAATAAGATCAGCTTTTTTCCCAACTTCCAGACTTCCAATTTCTTTTTCCATCAATGCACATCTAGCTCCATTTATTGTAGCCATTTCCAGCACCTGCTCTGCTGATACTGTCTTAGGATTTAAAGTTCTCCCTTTATGAATAAGTGAAGTAAGATACATATCTCTCATCATATCCATTCTATTATTTGATGGAGCTCCATCTGTTCCAATAGACACAGCTATTCCTTTTTCCAACATTTCTGGTATTTTAGCAAATCCAAGAACTACTTTCATGGCTGCGCCAGGGTTATGTGATACCTTTACATCATACAATCTAAATAGATCTATTTCTCTTTCTGTCAGCCATACGGTATGAGCCGCTACAAGATTAGGACCAAGAACTCCAAGCCTATTCATATGTTCAACTGTTGTCTCCCCTCTTGTGGCTCTTGTGTAATCCATTTCCTCTTTTACTTCAAGAACATGCATGTGAATACCTGTATTATGCTTATCTGCTAATGTTTTTGTTCCTTTTATTAACTCATCAGAGTTGTTAAATATAGTCCTTAGTCCAAACCAGATTTTTATTCTTCCATCTGCTGTATCATTATATTTTTTAAATAACTCCTCCTGAAAATCAAGTTCTTTCTGAGTTGTTTTCTGCCATGCTTTTGGCAGCCCCTCTCCCTCATCCATTGTAGATTTAGAAAGACAAGCTCTTAATCCACACTTTTCTACAGCTTCAGCCATAGCATCTACATATTGTCCTCCAGCTTCCAGAAAAGTTGTCACTCCTGTTTTTATAAGCTCTACACAACAGGCAGTAGAAGAGATAAGAGAGTCTTCATAATTGAAGCTACTTTCATATGGCCATACCCTTTCTCTCAGCCAAGTAAGAAGAACCACATCATCTGCTACTCCTCTTCCCAATTGCTGCGAAAGATGTACATGAGTATTCACAAGCCCAGGAAGAATAATTTTTCCTTGTGCATCATAAATTTCTGCATCAGCATTTACAAGAGAGGGTTCAACTTTTCCCACAGCTTTTATTTTATCATCTTCTATTAAGACAGAGCCATTTTTAAATATCTCTCTGTTTTTATTCATAGAGATTACATATCCATTTTTTATCAAAATTTGAGACATATTTTCCTCCCTCTTATTATACAATTAAGTTTATTATAGAAAGTGTTCCTATTACCCAAAGAATAGGACTTATTTTATTATATTCTTTAGCTATTACATGCATTATAATATATGATATGAAACCAAAACTTAATCCTATGCTGATACTGTAAGTTAATGGCATAAATATTATAGTTATAAATGCTGGCACAGATATTTTAGTATCATTTAAATCTAAAGCTTTTACACTTTTAAACATAAATACTCCTACCATAACTAATGATGGTGCAGCGGCAAACATAGGAACTATTCCCACTATTGGAGTTATCAGAAGAGCTGCAAGAAACAGTATTCCTGTTACAAAAGAAGCAAGTCCAGTTTTTGCTCCAGCAGCTATACCCGCAGCTGATTCTCCAAATGTTGTAACTGTACTGGTTCCTAAAAATGCTCCTATTATAGTAGAAGAAACATCTGCAAACATCATTTTTCCAAGTCCTTTATAATGTCCATTTTCATCTTCCAGTCCTATTTCTTTAAAACAAGCAATCAAAAACCCAAGTGAATCAAATAAATCTATAAACATAAACGAAAATATTGATCCTAAAAGAGATATTTTCAAAGCTCCAAATATATTAAGTTTAAAAGCTATAGGTGCAATACTTGGCGGCATAGCTATTACTGCATCTGGCATAGTAACAAGCCCACATACCATTCCTAGTAGAGTAGTTATTACTATACTTATCAGTATTCCTCCTCTTACTTTCTTCATTTCAAATCCAGCCATCATCATAAGTCCTACCACTGAAAGAACTACAGGAAGATTAAATTTACCAAGTGCCACAAGAGTAGCCTCATTCCCAACTATTATCCCCATATTTTTTAACCCTATAAATGCTATAAACAGACCTATTCCAGCAGTTGAAGCTGTTGTTATTGGTGCTGGTATTGCATTGGCAAGTTTTTCTCTAAATCCTAATGCTGCAAGAATAAAAAAGAATGTTCCTGATAAAAATACAACTCCAAGAGCATCCTGCCAAGATACCCCTTTTCCCATTACAAGAGTGAATGTAAAAAATGCATTCAATCCCATTCCAGGAGCCATAGCTATTGGTACATTTCCCATAAATGCTGCTAAAAATGTTCCTATTGCAGTAGCAAGACAAGTAACTGTAATCAATGCTCCCTTATCCATTCCAGACATAGAAAGAATAGCTGGGTTGACAAATATTATATATGCCATTGCCAAAAATGTTGTTACTCCTCCTATTACTTCTGTTTTCACACTGCTGTTTCTTTCTTTAATTTTAAATACTTTTTCTAAAAATAACTCTTTAGACAAAACCTTTCCTCCTTAAATTTCTATATATTTTAAATTATTTGTGACTAAAGAATAAAAAGGATATTAAAAATCCCCTCTCAGTTATTATATTTTTTACCCAATAAATATTTTCCCTAAAATAGGTAAAAGAACAGGGACAGAAAATGTTAATATAATTCCTGTTATAAGAGTAACCAATCCTAGTTCTGCTCCTACAAATTTAGTAATAGGCATAAGCATTGTATCCATATTCCCAGCCCCACCAGATGCAATAGCACTTCCTTTACTTATTTTGATTAATATAGGAAGAAAAAATACAGTAAAAAACTCCCTCATTATATTTACAATAAAGCCATAAGTTCCAGCTTCTATTCCAAATTTACTGGTCATAAATGCTCCAGTCAGACTGTAATATCCCATTCCGCTAGCTGAAATAACAGAAATATTTTCAGGAACACCTAATATTTTCCCAGCTACAGCTCCTCCTAAAAGACTTCCCATTAATATAGCCAAAGATATCAGGACAATTTTTACTCCTATTACTTTTACATATTCCAATACTTTTAAATTACTTCCAAGAAATATTCCTACTCCTATATATAGCATTATTAAAGAGATAACCAAAGAATAATTCAAAATTATCTCATAAGATTTATCCATAAAAAAAACACCAATAATTACACCTAATATTACACTTATTGGAATAATTATAGTAAGCAGAGATTTCCCCGCTTCTACTTCTTCATCTCTCCTATTTTCATAATTTTTAAGTTCTAATTGCTTTTTTATCTTTTCTAAAGGAAGGATAGTTTTTTCCAATATTATAGTTAAGCCTACACTGAATAATATCCCAGAAATTGAAATAACAGCACAGTTCCATCCTATTTTTCCAAGTTTGGATATAATTTCTTCATTAATACCTATATTCATTCCAATAGTAGTCATTAAAATTACTATAACTATATTTATTATCATATCTATTTTTTTCATAATCTCTTTTGAAAGATTTCTGGTTCCTATTATGATTCCAAAAAAAAGACAGATAAAAGGCATTATTGTCATTTTTTAACTCCTTTTGGTGCTTTTATAAAATCATTCTTTATTCTATCATCTTTTTTGAAAGATTACAATTTAAAGATACTATCATATAAGGGATAAAATATTAAATTGAATGTAAATAAAAAATTATTTCTACATAATTTTAATCATCACATCAAAAAAGGAGCTCAATAAGAACTCCTTCTTTAAAATACATTTATTCTTTTAATTAAATCTAATTTTTCAATTTTTTATCCAAATGTTTTTTGCCTAATATCACTGCTCCCAGGCTTCCAATTAAGGCTGTCAATTCTCCTGGAATAGGAAGACTGTATATTTCAACTCCCATAAAAGCAGTTAAATAAGGAGTTATTATGTGATGAAATATTACTAATATACTATACACATAAAACAGATGCAGAATCCCTCCTCTTTCAAGGAATTTTGAAAATACCTGTAGTCTTTCCTTTTCCACATCAGCCATTATTTGATCCACTTCTTCTGGCTGTAAATATTTTCTTAATATATCTGGTAAAAAACTACTTACTACATTTAATACAGTTTTTTGAAACATTAATATCACCTCTCTTATTTCCAATTGTTCTCTATGTTCAAATATCTTCTTTTTATATCTTGAGGTGCTTTTTTACCCCATTTCAACCCCAGTTTAAAATCATAGATATCATGGGATTTTAAAATTTTTTTAGTTTTTATAAAATTATGCATAAGTCCATTTTTACTAATATTAAACTGATTATGATAATCTACTAAGTGGACAAAAGTTTTTTCATCTTCCAGTTCTGGCAGTTCATTGAGATTAGCTACATAATTTACCATTTCTTCAATGTGCTTTTTGTCCAGTTCATCTATGTCTTCTCTATGATTTTTTAATTTATTATTAAGATCTCCTATTTCCTTATCCAGTCTTAATAATCTATCAATATCACCAGTTGTAAATCTACATTTTTCTTTTAAAAAATTTCTGGCTTTTGAATTATGCTTTACATCAAACTGACTTCTGCCAAAACTATATCCAGATATTCCCCCTGCATAACTAAATTTACAAATTACATTTTCATTTCCTGATATTTCATTTAAAGCTATTACATACATGATTTTATTTAAATCAATCTTTTCTCTTATTTCTTTAATATTTATAAATACCCCTCCTTTTATCAAAATTTTATGGTGTTTCTACTTTTTTACCTAAATATATTTGTCTTTTTAAATTTTGTTCCAAATAAAAATACTTATCAATATCTGCAAAATCTCCACTTGAATTCGCTGAATCTTCCCAATAAGGTATAAAATTAGGCATCAACTTATTTGGTGGCAAATCAATATATTCTTTATTTCCATTTTTGAGCACCCACATTTCCATTTTATAAATTTCAATTTCTAAATCATTTTCATTAGAATCAATTATAAATCCAATATAATTAGGATCTCTTGCATCATCAAGATTTTGATATGAAGTTAACATCCCTGTTTCCATTGCCATTTGATTATACTGCATACCTACAGCAATTTTTATATCTGTTGTTCCTTCAGATTTACTTAAAGGATTATGAACTGATTTTTGAGTTTTTCCAACTTGATAATTATTAGTATGAAATCCTGAACTATTAATTATTTCATTCCATCCCCATACAGTATTTCCATATTGATCTCTAACATGGGACTTAAATCTCAAATCAACAATACATAATATATTTTCATTGTTAGCTATTAATTCTCTTACAATACTTCCACCAAAAGCTATTGCTATTTTGTAACTTCCAGCTCCTTGAATTATTGGTTGAGAAGATCCATATGGAAGAACTATTTTTTGTGGTTTATGAGCTCCACCTTTAACTCCTTCCATTAATTTTTGAGAAGGAAGTACATATTTATTTGTATTCATATCAAAATAAGCCCATTCCATTGTAAATCTAGTATCTTCTGTTCCTGCCAAATCATTTGGAACAATATTTTCCCAATATATATTTGTGGTTTTCACTTTACTTATCATATCTGGATATTCTGTTACATTTATTGGTTTATAATTTTCAAGAGATAGCCAATCTTCTGGAGTTTCCACTGTCCTATCTAAAGTATCAACAATATCTCCTGCTGTTGCTCCTGTTCCTGAAATTCCTGCCTCTCCTTTCCAAGTTGACCACTGAAATTCAGACCCATCATCATATATAAATTTATAATATACTTTTTCATTATCTTCTCTTACAAATTGAGTTCTTACTATTCCATTTCCTTTCCTTCCTTGCTCTCCTTGTTCTCCCTTATCTCCAATATCTCCTTTATCTCCTTTGGGAAGTACAAAATTTAATACTTGCTCTGGACTTTCACCATTTATTGTTACTCGAGCTTGTTCTCCTTTTTCAACAGTTCCAACCGAAAGAATATTTCCAGGTCCTATATCCCCACGGTCTCCTTTTTCTCCTTTTAGATTATCACTATATTGATATTCTCTTTCTCCCTCTACTCTTATACCTAATCTAGTTCCTTCCCAACTAAATTCTAACCCTCTTCCTATGAGAGACAGCAGCCATTCTTCTTCTGTTCCTTCATAACCATTTTTTATTGCTACTTGATATGCATTGTATCCATCTTCAACTGTGAATTCTTCTTTTGTTCCATCTGTGTAAAGTATTTCGTAATAATTAATTTCATCTACTTCACTTTTTTTAGTAACACTACTTATACCTCTTCCAGCATTTCCTTTCTCTCCTGTATTTCCTTTTTCTCCTTTTTTAGATGTTATTTCTCCTATAATATTATTATCTTCTCTTATTACATTATAAACATTACTTCCATCAACTAAAGTTTCTTTATATTTTAATTCTTTTATAGAAAGACCTCTTGGCCCTTCTATTACATCAGCATTTACATTTAAAGAAATATTTCCTTTTTTCATTAAATCCTCCTATCTTACATATATAGCCCTTAGGGTATAATTAGTTCTTCCACTGCTCACTCTAGTTACTGTATTGGATATCCTTGATACATAACCATCATGAGTAGGGTCTCCATTCAACATAGACACTTGATTGTATGTTAACCAAGCATCTATTGGAGTGCCTAATGAAATGATTCTGCCTTCTTTTGAATATATAAATAAAATTTCATTATATCCAGATATATCTTCATGTGTTATATCTCCCTGTTGAGAACCGCTCCATATTTTTTTCCAACTTATTAATTTTTGTACTTCTACCCAATTCTGAAATTTTCCTTTATCATTACAAAATTGTATGTATCCATTATTATCTCTATAAGCTATTTGAGGTACAAAATTATTTGTGGCTGCTACTGTTGTTATTATATTTCCACAATACACATCCCCCACTTTTATTCCGCCGCTTGTACCCCTTTGAACCAGTTTACTCCCTATATTCTCCATTGACATATCTTCTTTATATAGAGTTTCTTTCAAAAAATCTTTTATCACTTTATATGAATTTACAATATTGTCCCAGTTAATATTTAAAGCATGCCCTGCTGGAACATCTGCCATAGGTTTATTTATTTCTGTTTTCAATTTTGAATAAACCTCAGGGTCATACATCAAAGCTATTGCTGTTGCTATTTCTTCTAATCTTCCTTTATCAAGTGCCATTTCTCCTCCTTATACTATAATTATCTCTTTATCATCTTTTATTTTGCTGTCATTATACAGCCATTCATTAAGTTTATATTGAATCTTTCCTCCTCCTGTAATAACAGTATTACATTGAAGTTCTCCTATATCATCTACTGATATTGCATGTTCTATTGAATACGCTCTCAAAAATAGTGGTCTCTCTGTTAAATTTTCATGAATATACCACAGTTCATCATTGAGTTTCAATTTAGGCATTAAGGTTGTTTCAATTGTATAATTTACCACTGGGTCTTTTAAATCTTTCAATGCCTGAGTTGCCAATTTCATAGCCATGTCATTTGTAGTTATTATATTTTCTGTTAAATCAAGCCCTAAAGTTAATCTGTTTTCTCTATATCTAAGTATTGAATCCTCATCTTTAAGTTCTATTGTTTTTACTTTATTACTATCACTCTGATCTTTATATACTACTGACACAATATTTCTCACTCTTGTTAAATCTCCTATATAGCTGAATTCTCCAACTACATCTCCTCTAAGAAGCTGATAAGTTATATAGCTTGCTGAAATTGTATCTTCAAAAATCAACACCTGTTTATTTTTAGTTCTGTCATATCTAAAATACAAACTCCACCCTTTTGATAGCGCAAGTTTTTGTATTGAATCCCATATAGTTGTATCTTCAACTAAATAATCTTCTGTCAAAGTAGCAGTATTGTATGGATCATACAAAAATTCTACATCTTCCCTTTTATTGTCAATTAATATCTGTTTTATTGTATCTTCAAATGTCATTCCTTTAGAATAGGTTTTATTTATTGCCATTACATCAAAATCATAGGAAAAATCCTGACATTCCAAAGAGACATTATGATAACCTCTTCCTTCATATCTTCTTATTTTTCCATCAAATATTATGATGTCTTCTGCTGTATTAAAGAATAATCCAATTACCATCCTTTCATTTACTGGAAGCTCAGTATTCAATCTTACTTTTATTCCATCCCTTTCTCTTGTAATATTTTCTATATAATATGGAAAATTATCTGGATCATCCTCTTTAGCAAAATAGAGATATTCTACTCCATATGTATCTGAAAAATATTTTCTTGAAAAATATCCAATAGCCCATGGCAAATATGAATATTTATAGTATCCTAAAATCTCAACAATATCTGGGTCTACATTTGGAATAAAATATTCTCTTGCTCCTGTTCCTTCAAATTCTGCTCTATCAGCATCTAAATCACTTGCAGTTGTTATTATTAAAAAACCTACTTTTTCATACTGTCTTACCACTCTGTTAAAATATACATATAGTCCATTTGCCATTTGAGAAGTATTTTCTATTTTTAAACCAGCCTCTGAGGGTGATAACGAAGATTCTTCATTATAGACACTAACCAGATCTATTTCTTCTACTCCTCTTATATTTTTTAAAAGAATATATGTTTTATCTTCACCAGTTAAATTTAAATTGTAATGATTTGTAGATTTTGCTGTCCTTACCTTTACTCTTACTCTTCTTCCTAGTTGAAATTGATTAGTTGATAAGATAGGCCCTGTTGTAAGTTTTTTATTCTTATCATTGTGAATGGTAAGATTAGCAAACTTTTTTAAACTGTCTATTCCAAAATCTTCACTTCCAACTTCAGCTATATTTCCAAGATTTATAGTTGTAGTTCCTACAACCTGCTCTGTAAAATCTTTCCATAATCCCTCATTATCAAGGAGTTCGTATTTAACTAGAAACTTTCTCATTATCTATACCTCCTCTAAACTGAAAGAATATATTTTACAATTTTTTACTATTCCATCAATTACTGCTGTTTGTGAACTCTCATTCACCTCATCTTTCAAAATAACTGTGTAGTCCTTCCCTAATAATGTAAATGTTTTATACCCTCCTATATTGCTGTATAGAACTTTTTCAAACTCTTCTATGGTATTGCAATAAACATCTGGATAAAGCATATATTCTACATCTGCTAATGGAACTGTTGTTATATTAAATCTTTTCTTTCTTTGAGTATCAAATGTAGTGGAAATAATTAGGTTTCCTTGATGATTTCTTGTACTATTTAACATAGTAGCAAAATTAGCATTATCAATACTTGCTATACAGTTTAACCTTATCCCATTCATAATTATTCCATTATCTTTTAGTGCTTGTGAAATATATTTGAATTCTCCCTTATACTTGTCTGATGTTTTACAAACAAATATCAATTCTTTATATCCTTTTATTCTTGCTAAAAGATTATAGATAACATCTCTTGTTCCTGTATCATCAGCTTTAAGTACAAAACCTCCTTCAAATTCATACTCTTCTTCTTTTCCCATAGCCCATAAAGGAAGAGTGAAACGAGGAGCCACTTCAGTAACAAGTTCAAAATCAAATTCTATTGTTATTTCTTCTTCTTTTTTTGTTATTGTTATTACATGATTACTGTTGTCTGCTTTTATAATTTCTCTTCTCATTAAAACTTATTCCTCCTTGCTTTTCTTATGCTGTCACTTGTTATTTTTATTATCCTCTTATCTAATAATTGATCTCCAAGAGTTATAGGTATCTCAATCTCAAATATGCCATTAAATTCACTTGTCACTTTTTGTCCTAAATTGTATTTCCATAAATTTGTAGACATTCCTTGAACTGCATTTTTACTCATATTTTTATTCAGATTATTCATACTTCCTGTCAAATTATCTACATTCAATCCTAGTTCTCTAAATAATTCTTCCAGTTTCTCATTAGAAATTTCTGTATATTTTTTAATAAGCTCCATATATTGTGTAAGTGACAAATTTTCTAAATCTCCTGTTTCAAGATCAATTCCAAGGTTACTATCTTTTACAAACATTTCTTTTACTACATCTGATACTTTATCTGACATTCCATTGAATAGAGCTTTTGAAATTTCAGTATTAACAAAAGCATTTTTCAAGCTTTCAGCAAGCATACCTTCAATATCATTTCCAAGGTCTTCCATACCACCAAAAAAGCCTTTTTTAACAACTGCTGCTAAACTATCTGCTGAGAAATTTATAATTCCCTTAATCGTTGCTTTAAGTGTTTTTTCAAGATCTCTATTTGCATTTGTTACTTGTTTTGCAAGTTCTCCAATATCAATAGCTCCATACTTTCCTTCCCCTGTACTTAAAATATCTCCTTTCAGTACTGCTCCACCAGTTAAAGACTTAAACCAGTCTATTATCTGTTGTTCATTATACTGAGGCATCAATTGTTTCAATGTAGTCATACTTACTCCATCAGAACCTGATTTTGCTCCATTAAGACTTGAGAGTACATTATCATAATCAGTATTTGCTGAAACCTTATCATAAAGACCTATATAGCTTCCTGCTCCCAATTTTAAAAGATCTTCATTATATGCTTCCATAACATCCTGCCATTTATATTGTCCAGATATTAATCCTCTTTGTAATCTTTCCTGAGCAGCCTTTCTTTTTCTTTCTTCTCTCTTTTTCTTCTTTTTACTCTTGCTTCCAAAAAGACTTCCACCAATACTTCCAATAGCTCCACCTACAATACTTCCTGGTAGTCCACCTACAGCTGTTCCTATTCCACTTCCAATCATGCTTCCAAGATTACCTTCAGTTCCTCCGCCCAAAGCTCCACTTATTATATTTCCTATTCCCATTCCTTGATTAAAGTTTTCAAATCCAGGTATTGCCTTATCCCCAAAAAATCCAGCTAATTTCTCTGCTCCAATACTTGTATTTTTAAATGCTTCAAATAAAGAACTTCCTGTTCCCAATACATTAGAGATATCTTTTATAGATTGTTTACCTGTAACCTCTCCTAACATTTGAAACATACTTGAAAGATTTTTAAGTCCTATTCCTGCATTATTAACATTGGATAATTTAGCCTCTTCACTAGCTTTAATCTCTATTTCTATTTGATTAATTTTATTAATATTTTTTTCTTTTTCAGCTTCTACTTTAAGCATTTTTATTTTTGTATCTAAATTTTCAATATCAATTTTTGTTGCCCCAGGTTTATTTTTTTGTTGCTTAAGAAGAGCTTCTTTATTCTCTTCTTCAAACATTTTTAAATTTTCTTCATGATTTTTTTTAACTTCTTGAATTTCATTTATATTTCCACTTTTTAAAAGTTCTTTCATTTTTTCATTAAAATCTTGTGTTTCTTCTAAAATTTTTTTATTATAATCAGCATTTATTTTTAATTCTTCTTGTTTATATTTTTCTTCAGCTACTAAATCTATAATAGGTTCCTTTGTTGAGTGATTAGGTTTTTTATTATCTAATATTTTTTTAGTTTTATTTTCTTCCTGTTTTATTTCAATAGGAGCTACAAAGTTAATTGTTTCTTTTTCTTGCTTCGAAATATTATCAACTGATTTATCATTAGATTTTTCAAAAAGTTTTTCATTATTAAGTAAGTCTTTTATTGTTTTCTCTGCTTTTTCTTTAGCTGAGTACCATTCTCTAAAATTATTTTGAATAACTTCATTCTCTAATTTTTTTAATTCAACATACTTTTCATTAAAATCTAACTCTTCTTTTGCAGTTAAATTTCCATTTTCATATTTATGCATTAATGAAAGAATTCCTCCTTCTTCTAAATAAGATTTTAATTTAGAAAATCTTGTAAGGGAATTGTTATATTCTGCATATTTTTCTTGAGAAGTTAGTATTATATTACTAATTTCTAGTTCTTCTTTCTTTTCATTTTTTATTTTTAAGTATTCATCATAATTAATTTCTCCATTTTTCCATTTTTTAAAATTTATTGCTACTGAAGGAGCTTTTACACTTAAATATCTAAGGCTATTTCTTCTTTCTTCTGCTTCTTTTAGATTAAGATTATCTTTTTTCTCTAATTCATCGAAAACTTTTAAATGCCTTTCTAATTCATCATTTATTTGTCTTCTTGCTTTAATTTCATTTTCTTTTGCATTTATCATTGCTTTTATCTTTTTTAAAAATTCTTCTTCTAATTTTCCTAGAGCTTTATCAGCTAAGTATCCTAAAAGTATTTCAGATAATTTATCCATTTCATCCCTCCTTCCAAATATTAATTTATTCTCTTCTTATCCAACAATATTCCTATCTCATGAAACGTTGAATAATCTCTATATTCTTCTTTTTTCTTTCTCCCAAGAATATCTATTGTTTCTTTGCTTCCAACTATTCCAGCTATTGTATTAATCAATGCATTAGTATGGAATACTTCTCTTTCCAGCTGTTTATAATCAGCTTCAAATATGAGATTTATATCCCAATAAGTCATATCCAATACTTCTTCCTGCTTATATCCTTTACTCATCAATGTAATAATAAGCTCTCTAAAATCAATTTTCTCTGATTTTTTTCCTCAATTTTTATATCTGATTTTTCTTTAATCTCTATATTTAAAGGATTGCCAGCATTTTCTATCAATTTTTGAAAGACTTTGTAAAACATCTCATAGCTTTCTTTGATATCAGGATAACTTCCCAAAAATTCTTCATAAGAAAGTTGATATTCCTGAAGTGAACAATAGATTATTTTAGTAATAATTTCTGGATTTCCCATTCCTGCTTTTTTATACATTTCAATCTCATCTGGATAATATTTTGAAAGTTTTATTCTTGCTCTTAAATTAAGTTTTAATTTATATTCTTTATCATTTATTTCTACTCTCATATAGCCTCCTATCTTATTTTTTTAAATCAAAATATTCCAATATTTTCATTTAAAAGAACAAGGGAAAGGGGATCTCTCCCCTATTCTCCTTATTGAAATACTTTCTTTTCTATCATTCCTGATTGAAGTTTTAAGCTTGCTGTGTAAGACAGAGCACTTCCACCATCTAGAGTTCCTGAATGTGTAAATTCTGCGACTTTATAAACTCCTTCAATATATGGAGTATTTTTTTGTTTTAATGCTCCATGTCTTGCTTTAATAGTATATTCTCCATCAAATGCAAAGTTTATTGTAGCAACAGATGGAAAGTCTGGATGATAATAACCTTGAATTCCATCAATAGAAGATGTTTTTAATCCTCCTATTGCACTTTCATATCCATTTGAATGTTTGTTGTTTGTACTTATTTCTGCCTGCTGCTCAGTAGATGAAAAATCTGTTATTTGAGCTACATCAATATATCCATCATTTTCAAGTAAAACAGCATTTATAAAAGCTGAATTTACAGGTTCATTTGCTAAAGTAATTGAACTTGCAGTTGTTGCAGTTACTTTTACTATTTCAACAAGATTAGGGTTTGCCATACCTTTAAAATTTTCAGCAGTTGCCAATCCAGCTAATTCAGATTTATCAAATAGAGCTACTACAACATTTTTAGGTGCTGCCATTACTTCTACTGTTCCTGTTGTGACTGTAAACTCTTTTCCAGCTAGTGTTCCTGTTAAAAGTTCCATTTTTGGAATTATAGTTTTCATTGAATCTGTATATTCACTTTCATTCTTTATAGCCTCATATGCCTGCATTCCAATGTAAAGTCCAGCACCATTAGGCTGTACCTCTAAAAATCTTTCCTTGCTGTTATGTACTACTTCTTTTATATTTACCACTTTGTATACCTCCTGTATTTTTTTGTTTTAGGCCCTCATGTTAAATTCTCCAGAATTTTCAATTACTTATTTTCATATCTGCAAATGTTAAATTAAAGTTTTTATTTCTTACATAAAAGATTTTGTTCATCCTAATATTAAAATATTGATGCTCTGATAAATTAATTCAACTTTTTATACTTTTTTGTATAATAAATTTTTAAAAAAATATTAAAAATAAATAACCATAGTCCTTGAAAATTAACATAAGAACCAAGGAAAACATTGTTTACCTTAATTATTGAATCTGTTTTGAATAGGTTTTAGATATTTCATGAAATCATCTTAAAATTATTATACAATTTTGTATAATAAAAGTCAATAAAAACTTTTATATTATTTTTCTTTCATTTTAAAATATTCTCTTTTGCTATTTATTTAGTTTCTTTTTTCTTTTCGATTAGTCCTTTAAGCATACTTTCTATCATTTCTCTTTCATTCATATCTAGTTTGTCTATATATGACATCAACGGATCTTTTCTTCTCTTAGTTGTATTATTTATTATCTGAATAACTTTTCCATAGGCTGTTATATCACTATTTTCTATTCTTAAATCTTCATATTCCTTATTATCACTTTCTAGTACATACTCACCATTTTTATATTTTAATCTTTTTACCAATCCATCAGCATGATCGCTTCCTTTAGTCAAAAACACACCTATTTCCCCAATCTCTGGCATCAATTCTGTATTTACGACAACAATAGACCCATCCAAAATAGTATCTTCCATAGAATTTCCTTGTACTAAAATAGCAACTACATTATTCCCAGCTGTTTTTGGTATTGAAATAAAATCTATAGGTTCAGCAATAGTTTCTCTCCCCAGTCCAGCAGAAACACTTGAAAATAGTGGAACCTCCATCAATTTTATTGGTTTTACATTTTTCAGTTCAAGAATATTATCTTTAATTACTTCTGGTGTTCTATCTATAGCTATTGCCATTGTAATTTCATTTTTTTCTTGAGAACTTAAATTAAAACCAGAAACAAATTTATCAATAAAGTCATTTTTAGGAGTTCTTCTTCCTGTTTTATAATGCCCTATTGTAGCTACAGGGATTCCTGTTTCTCTTGAAATTTGTTCTAAATTATATCCATTTTTTCTCATAAAATTTTCAAGATATTTTGAAAATTCCTTTTTTTTCTCCATCTCACTCCCACCTTCCTATATTAATTTATTTCTATTATATCTTTTTTATACAAATTTGTAAAATGTTTTATCTAAATTTGTATAATTTTGATTTTTATTAATAGGTATATAATAACAAACTTAAAATTTATAGAATATTCTTTTATAAAAACAAAGAGCCCTGATTTCTCAAGGCTCCTTACATAATATATTAAGATAATTGATTGTATACTTACTTTTTTTCTATATCTTTCATGAAAAGTTTAAATCCAATATCATCATATGTAAATTCTGCTCTTTTGAACATTGTTAATGATGGTATATTATCTGATTTAACCAATCCAGTCAGTATTTCAAGACCATTCTCTATAGCTTTTTCCTCTGCATATTTCAAAAGTTTTTTCCCTATAGCTCTATTTTGAAAAGCTTTTCTTACAGCTATAAGATCTACCCACATTCCATCATAATGAAGATTACTTACATAAAGCAGACCTAGATAGGCTACTGGAATATTCTCTTCATAATATACAAATACTTTATAATGGTCATTCTTTTTTATCTTTTCACATAGCATTTCAGAGGTATATGGTATATCATGAAAAGATTCACTATCTATCAATAGTAATTCCTCTGCCATTTTCAAAGAACCATCAAATTCTTTTATCATAATATCACACTCCCTGCTGTTATGAAAATATATTTATTACTTATTAGAAATAGATTCTACTCCTGGCAATTTTTTACCTTCTAGATATTCCAGAGAAGCTCCTCCACCTGTAGAGATGTGAGTAAATTTATCAGCATATCCTAAACTTATAGCTGCTGCTGCTGAATCTCCTCCTCCTATGATAGTAGTTGCTCCTTTAAGATTAGCTATAGCTTCACATACTCCTATAGTTCCTTTTGCATAACTAGGCATTTCAAATACACCCATTGGTCCATTCCATACTACTGTTTTAGCTCCAGTGATTTCTTTTGTAAATAATTCAACTGTTCCAGCTCCAACATCTAGTCCCATTTCATCAGATGGAATTTCATCTACTGATACAGTTTTATGAGGTGCATCATTATTAAATTCTTTTGCTACTACAGCATCTATTGGAAGTATTAATTTTCCATTTGATTTAGCTAGTAATTCTTTTGCTAATTCAACTTTATCTTCTTCAACTAATGAAGTTCCTGTATTTTTTCCTAAAGCTTTTAAGAAAGTGAACATCATAGCTCCACCAACTAAAACTTTATCAGCTTTAACTAGTAAATTTTCTATAACTCCAATTTTGTCAGAAACTTTAGCTCCTCCTAGTATTGCTACTAGAGGTCTTTCTGGAGCATCAACAGCCCCTCCTATAAATTTTATTTCTTTTTCCATTAAGAATCCTGCTGCTGTTTTTCCTTCTCCAATGTTTGCTGCTATTCCTACATTTGAAGCATGTGCTCTGTGAGCAGTTCCAAACGCATCATTTACAAAAACATCTCCTAAAGAAGCCCAATATTTTCCTAACTCAGGATCATTTTTAGATTCTTTTTTGCCATCAAGATCTTCGAATCTTGTATTTTCGAACATCATGATTTCTCCATCTTTCAATCCAGCAACTGCTGCTTCTAATTCAGCACCTCTTGTTGCTGGTACAAATTTAACTGGCTGTCCTAAAAGCTCAGCTAATCTTTCAGAAACTGCTTTTAGAGATTTTTTAGCTAAATCCTCTTCAGTTTTTACTTTTCCTAGATGAGAAAAAGCTATTACTTTTCCTCCATTTTCAAGTACATATTTGATAGTTGGAAGAGCTGCAACTATTCTGTTGTCATCAGTTATTTTTCCATCTTTCATAGGTACATTGAAGTCTACTCTCATTAATACTTTTTTACCTTTAACATCTAAATCTGTTACTATCTTTTTAGCCATTATTTCCATTCCTCCAAATTTGTTTTTAAAAATAGCGGAACCTTCAAGTTCCGCTATTCATTTCTATTTAGTTATTCCAAATTCAGTAATTATTTAGATAATTCTACGAATTTTTTAAGAGTTCTGATTAATTGAGAAGTGTAAGACATTTCGTTGTCATACCAAGCAACAGTTTTAACTAATTGTTTGTCTCCTACTGTCATTACTCTTGTTTGAGTTGCATCAAATAGAGATCCATAGTGGATTCCAATGATATCGCTAGATACTAATTCTTCTTCAGTATATCCGAAAGATTCGTTAGCAGCAGCTTTCATTGCAGCATTTATTTCTTCTACAGTTACTGGCTTGTTAAGAACTGTTACAAGTTCAGTTAATGATCCAGTAATTACAGGAACTCTTTGTGCAGCTCCATCTAATTTTCCTTTTAAAGCTGGGATTACTAGACCAATAGCTTTTGCAGCTCCAGTTGTGTTAGGAACGATGTTAGCAGCAGCAGCTCTTGCTCTTCTAAGATCTCCTTTTTTATGTGGTCCATCAAGTGTGTTTTGGTCATTTGTATAAGCATGGATAGTAGTCATTAATCCTTCTACAATTCCATATTTGTCTTCTAATACTTTAGCCATAGGTGCTAAACAGTTAGTAGTACAAGAAGCTCCAGAGATAACTGTTTCTGTTCCATCAAGGATATTATCATTTACATTGTAAACTACAGTTTTAAGATCTCCAGTTGCTGGTGCAGAGATAACAACTTTTTTAGCTCCTGCTTTAATATGATCTTCTGCTTTTTCTTTTTTAGTGAAGAATCCAGTACACTCAAGAACTACATCTACTCCTAGATCTCCCCATGGTAAGTTTTTAGGATCAGCTTGTGCAAAAGTTTTGATTGTATGTCCATTAACTACGAAAGCATCTTCTTGAACTTCAATAGTTCCATTGAATCTTCCTTGTGCTGAGTCATATTTAAATAAGTGTGCTAACATGTGTGCATCTGTTAAGTCATTGATTGCTACAACATCAAATTCTGGGTTCTCAACCATTAATCTTAATGCTAATCTTCCAATTCTTCCAAATCCGTTAATTGCTACTTTAACTGCCATTTGTATTCCTCCTAAAATTTATTATTTTTTTATTTTTATAGTAATATAGTTTTTTGCTTATTTTCTATATTAACTATATAATATGTTTGCCTCTTTGTCAATTAATATGACAGAACTAATTTTAATCTTTTTGCGATTAGTTTTTTATCATGCAGTTTGTTTATTTTCTGCTTTCTTATCTCTTGTTTTATAGTTTTTAACCTTTTCTGTATTTAGTTTTCTGTTTCTGTATCCTTTTTGTTCATCAGCTGGCTTTCCTTATAGCTGTTCATTATCTGATGATGGTGAATAATTCATTGGGCTCCCTCCCTTATTCCTCTGATAAGATCTTTTTCATATCATCTGGGATATCTATTTCCACTGTTTTTAGTTGTCCTGTCTCTACATCTGAAAATTGTGTTTTGTATGAATGGAGCATCTGTCTTTTAGCTCTTTTGTCTTCTCCGCCATAAAGCTCATCTCCTAAGAGAGGATACCCTTCCAGAGCCATATGAGCCCTAATTTGATGTGTCCTTCCTGTAAGAAGTTCTGCTTCTATCAAAGTGAGATCTTTAAACCTTTTTATTACTTTTATTTTAGTTTGAGCTTCCTGACCTCCATCTTCTATAGATATCTCTCTTCTTCTCAAATCATCTCCTATTTTTCCAATAGGTCGGTCTATAAGGAATTCATCTTTTTCTACTGTTCCTTTTACTATAGCCTTATAGAATTTATTTACTATTCCTTTCTCTTGAAGAAAAGATTGAGCAAAAGAATTTTTAGCTACTATGATAAGACCTGAGGTATTCATATCCAATCTGTTGTAAAATCTTGGCACCATTATCTTTCCAGTTGTTTTTAGAAAATAATTTACCACTCCATTAGCAAGTGTTTTATCTACTTTCTTTTGAGTCGGATGTACTATTATATATGGTTCCTTATCTATGAGAAGTACATTCTTATCTTCATAAGCTACCTTGACAGGTATCTCCATAGGTATTATTCCAGTTTCCTTGTCTTTTTCCTTTATTAAAAGTCTGTTTAACTTCCTTACTTTCTTGCTATTATTTTTTACTCTTTTTCCGTTGAGATATATTTCTATATTTCTCAATCCTCTTCCAGAATATCCCTTTGTTTCTTTTAAATATGTTCCTATTTCATAACCATCATATTCTGGTTCTATTATAAATTTTTTCATTAGTTCCTCTCAATTCTCAAGAATTTTTATGCTTATACTTATATTTTACTATAATTATCAAAAAAAGTTAATCAATATATTTTTAAATTCCAATTTATTCAATATTATTCTTTTTATATATTTTATACATTTATAGATTATATTAATATCGCTGTAAAATCATTGTTTTATCTACTTCATATATAGAAATAATATATATATTAAATTTAAAATTTGAATAAGGTTATCCTTAAAAGAATATAATAAAAGTTAATTTTTCTTCTATAATATTATATAATATAAGGAGCGAAAGTTAATTTATATACAGTGCTACACACAAGGAGTAAAAAAATGAATTTAGATGAACTTGTTGTCTTTGGTATATCCCATAAAGAATTAAGTATGTCTGAACGTGAAGAGTTTCTCTATCAGAATCCTGAGGAAATTATACATTCTCTCCTATCTCAAAAAAAGATAGATGGCTATGTTAATCTTTCAACTTGTCTGAGAGTAGAATTCTATCTTCAAGTTGCAGAAAATTTTTCAACTGAAGAACTTTTGGAATGTTTTTCATTCAAAAAAGGGATATTTATAAAAACAGGAGAAGAAGCTGCTGAATATCTTTTTAAAGTAAGCTGTGGTTTTTACTCTGTCATAAAAGGGGAGGATCAGATACTGGCTCAGATAAAAAAAGCTCATTCACTTGCCATGGAAAATAATACCTCTTCTAAAATACTTAATATTGTATTTAATAAAGCTATTGAGCTTGGAAAAAAATTCAGAACGGAAAGCAAAATATGCCATAACGCTCTTTCTCTCGAAGCTATTTCTTTAAAATTTATCAAGGAATCTATTGGCTTTCTTTCAGATAAAAAAATTCTTATTCTTGGAGTAGGAGATCTAGCTCAGGCTATTCTTTATCTGTTAGTAAAAGAAAATGTAAAAAATATAACAATAACTAACAGAACTCATCATAAAGCTCTGGAAGTACAGAGTATTTTTGATGTAGATGTTATTAGTTTTGAACATAAAAATACTGCTGCTGTAGAAAGCGATGTAATAATAAGTGCTACTTCTGCACCTCATCTAGTACTTAAATCTGAAGAGATAGTTCCTTATCTCCATAGCGATAAAAAATATACTTTCCTTGATCTCGCTGTTCCTAGAGATATAGAAGATACAATAGGTACTCCTGAAAATGTATCTCTTTTTAACCTTGATGATATCTGGAGTGTGTATAACAAAAATTTAGAGACAAGAGACTCTCTAATGAATAGTTACAGTTATCTGGTTGACAAACAAATGATAAATCTAAAAAAATGGTTTCAATATTATGAAGAAAGGACTATATAAAATGAAAAAAAAGATTGTAATTGGAAGCAGAGGAAGTATTCTGGCAATGGCTCAAAGCGAAATGATAAAAAAAATGCTGGAAAATAATTTTCCTGAATTGGAATTTGAAATAAAAAAAATTGTTACAAGTGGAGATACTGATCTTGTAAGCAACTGGAACAATAGTGATAAATCTCTCAAAAGTTTCTTTACAAAGGAAATAGAAGTTGAACTTCTAAATGGAACAATAGATCTTGCAGTACACTCTATGAAGGATATGCCGGTTGTATCTCCTAAAGGGTTAATATGTGGAGCTGTTCCTGACAGAGAGGATTCTAGAGACGTTCTTGTATCTAAGTCTGGAAAAACTCTTATGGAACTTCCAGCAGGAGCTATAGTTGGTACAAGTTCTCTTAGAAGAACAATGAATCTTAAAAATCTTAGAAGTGATCTTGAAATAAAGCAATTGAGAGGTAATATTCATACAAGATTAAACAAATTAAAGAATGAAGACTATGATGCTATTCTTCTTGCTGCTGCTGGTTTAAAAAGAGTTGGATTAGAAAAAGAGATAACAGAGTATCTTGATCCTGAAAAATTTCTTCCTGCTCCTGCTCAGGGAGTTCTTCATATTCAATGCAGAGAAAATGATGATGAAGTAAAAAAAATATTGAAATCTATTCATAATGAAGATATAGAAAAAGTGGTAGTTATAGAGAGAGAATTTTCTAAAATATTTGATGGAGGATGTCACACTCCTATGGGATGTCATTGTATCTTAAATGAAGATAAAATTACTCTTACAGGTATCTATTTTAAAGGAGAAAATGGATATTCAGCTTCTATCACTGAAGATGCTGCTTTAGGAATAAAAACTGCTCAAAAACTTGCAGATATCATAAAGGAGAAAATAAATGACTAACAAAGGTAAAGTTTACATAATGGGAGCTGGTCCAGGTGACCTTGAATTGCTTACTCTAAAGGGAAAAAGAGCTGTAGAGGAAGCTGACTGTATAGTTTATGACAGACTTATCAATCCAAGAATCCTGAATTTTGCAAAAAAAGATGCTGAAATGATTTATCTAGGTAAAGGAAATACTGAAGGGGGAGTCATTCAAGATGAAATAAACAGAACAATTGTAGAAAAAGCTTTAGAAGGAAAAATAGTTGCAAGAGTAAAAGGTGGAGATCCTTTTGTTTTTGGAAGAGGAGGAGAGGAAATCCAATCTCTTTATGACAATAATATTCCTTTTGAAATTATACCTGGAATAACTTCTTCTATATCAGTACCTGCATATGCTGGTATTCCTGTAACTCATAGAGGAGTAGCAAGATCATTTCATGTATTTACTGGTCATACTATGGAAGATGGAACTTGGCATAATTTTGAGGCAATAGCTAAACTTGAAGGAACTCTTGTCTTTCTTATGGGAATAAAGACTCTTCCTATTATAGTGGGAGATCTTATCTCTAATGGTAAATGTTCTGATACTCCTGTTGCAATAATAGAAAAAGGAGCTACATCAGATCAGAGAGTAACTGTTGGAACTTTAAAAACTATTGTTGATATAGCAAAAGAAAGAAAAATAGTCCCTCCTGCTATTACAATAATTGGTGAAGTAGTCAACTTAAGAGAAACTTTCAAATGGTTTGAAGAAAAAAATCTTTTTGGTAAAAAAATTCTTGTAACAAGAGATAAAAAACAAGCTGGAGAATTTTCAGATAAAATAGAAAAAATGGGAGGAATAGCTGTGGAACTTCCTTTCATAGAAATTGAATCTACATTGGGAACAGTTTCAAAAGATATGCTTCAGGATTATTCAGCTGTACTTTTTAATTCCCCTAATGGTGTAAGAGAATTTATGAGTAAAATAGATGATATAAGAATTCTTGCTCATTTGAAAATAGGAGCAGTAGGAAGTAAAACTAAAGAAATTCTTGAAAGCTATAAATTAAAAGCTGATTTCATGCCTGATGAATACTTAGTTTCTAAACTTGCTGAATTATCTCTTGATTATACAAAATCTAGAGATAAAATTTTAATAATAACATCAGATATATCACCTTGTAATGCTGACAAATTCAACTCTATCTATGATAGAGAATTTCATAAAATGGTAGCTTATAACACAAAGAAAATTGTAAGAAATAAAGAGGAAGTTTTAAAAACTTTATCAAAAATAGAAATAGTTACTTTTTTAAGTTCGTCTACTGTTGATGCTTTTTATGAAAGTATAAATGGAGATATTGAAGCTGTAAAAAATATGAAATTTGCTTCTATCGGTCCTGTAACAAGTGATACAATGAAAAAATATGGTTTTTCTGTAAATTATGAAGCTACTGTTTATGATGTAAATGGCGTTTTAGAAGCTGTTAAATAGGAGGAATATTTATGTTTACTCGAACTAGAAGGCTTAGAAGTTCTAAAGCCTTAAGAGATATGGTAAGGAATGTAACAATTAATCTTAGTGATTTTATATATCCACTTTTTATGGAAGAGGGAGAAAATATAAAAGAAGAAATATCATCTATGCCTGGACAATACAGATGGTCAATTGACAGAGTAGGAGAAGAGCTTACAGAGTTAAAAGAGCTTGGTGTAACTTCTATTCTTCTTTTTGGTATTCCAAAGCACAAAGATCCTCTAGGATCAGAAGCATATAATGATAAAGGAATTGTGCAGGAAGCTGTGAGATATATCAAGAAAAATTTCCCAGAATTTCTTATAGTTACTGATGTATGTATGTGTGAATATACTTCTCATGGACATTGTGGAATCCTTGATGGATGTGAAGTTTTAAATGATGAAACTCTTAAATATATAGCCCAAACTGCCCTTTCTCATGTAAAAGCTGGAGCTGATATAGTTGCTCCTTCAGATATGATGGATGGAAGAATATTAGCTATTAGAGAAACTTTAGATGAAAATGGATATGTAAATACTCCTATCATGGCATATAGTGCAAAATATTCTTCAAATTACTATGGCCCTTTTAGAGAAGCGGCTGATTCTGCTCCTAGTTTTGGAGATAGAAAAAGTTATCAGATGGACTACAGAAATTCTAAAGAATATTTTAGAGAAGTTGAAGCTGATATGGCTGAAGGAGCTGACTTTATAATGGTAAAACCTGCTCTTGCTTATCTTGATGTTATCAATGCTGTATCCAACATCGATCTTCCCATTGTTGCCTATAATGTAAGTGGTGAATATTCTATGGTAAAAGCTGCTGCTCAAAATGGATGGATAGATGAAAAAGGTATTGTTATGGAAAATATGTTTGCCATGAAGAGAGCTGGGGTAAATATAATAATAACTTATCATGCTAAAGATATAGCAAGATGGTATAAAAATGGTGAAGTTGCTTTCTAAGAATTATACAAGGAGGAAAAATGGAGCATAAAATTTCAACTGAAATTTTCAAAAAAGCTGAAAAATATATTCCTGGAGGGGTAAATAGCCCTGTAAGAGCTTTTAAATCTGTTAATAGAAAAGCTCCTATCTTTGCATGTAAAGGAAAAGGTGCAAAGATATGGGATGAAGATGGGAATGAGTATATAGACTATATCTGTTCTTGGGGTCCATTAATTCTGGGACATAACCCTGAAAATGTAATAAATGGAGTTAGAGAAGCTATAGAAATGGGAAGTTCTTTTGGTCTTCCTACTAAAATGGAAGTAGAACTTGCTGAACTCATCACTAAATGCTGCCCTTCTATTGAAAAAGTGAGACTTACTACTTCTGGCACAGAAGCTACTATGTCTGCTGTAAGAGTAGCAAGAGCATATACAAATAGAAATAAAATATTAAAATTTGAAGGTTGTTATCATGGTCATTCTGATTCGCTTTTAGTAAAATCTGGATCAGGACTCCTTACTGATGGGTATCAAGACAGCAACGGAATTACAGATGGAGTATTAAAAGATACTCTTACTGTACCTTTTGGAAATATTTCTGCTATTAAAACTGTTCTTGAAAAAAAAGATGTGGCTTGCCTTATCATGGAACCTGTTCCTGCTAACATGGGTATGATTTACCCAGATGTAAAATTTTTAAAGGAAGTAAGAGAACTGTGTACTTCTACTGGAACTATTCTAATATTTGATGAAGTTATATCTGGATTCAGATTAGCTCTTGGAGGAGCACAGGAATTCTTCGGCATCACTCCTGACATGACTACTCTCGGAAAAATAATAGGAGGAGGATATCCTGTTGGAGCATTTGGTGGTAAAGCTGAAATAATGGAACTTATTGCTCCTGTTGGAAGAGTGTATCACGCTGGAACTCTTTCTGGAAATCCTGTATCTGTAAGGGCTGGATATGAAACTATAAGTTATCTGTATAACAACAGAGAAACTTTCTATAAAACTTTAGAGGAAAAAACTCAATATCTTGTAAATAATATAAAAGAGCTTGCTGCAAAATATAATGTTCCTGCATGTGTAAATACAATAGGTTCTCTTTTTACTATATTCTTTACTGAGAGAACTGAAGTAAATAATCTTGAAGATGCTCTTTCTTCTAATACTGAAAATTTTGCAATCTACTTCAATACAATGCTTGAAGATGGAATTGTTTGTCCTCCATCTCAATTTGAAGCCCACTTCATTTCAATGGCTCATACTAAAGAAGATTTGGATAAAACTCTTCTATCTATAGAAAAAGCCTTTAAAGTTATTGGAGAAAAGAACAATGGAAAATAATTTTTTCCCTGTGTTTCTAAATATGCGGAATAAAAAAGTCCTTATAATAGGAGCTGGAAAAATAGCCTTTAGAAAAGCCGAAACTCTTTTGAGTTATGGTGCAAAAATTAAGGTTATTGCAAAGGATATAAAAGAAGAAAAATTTAAAGAACTGGAGAATATTGAATTGTCTTTGGAAGATTTTAAAGAAGATATGCTGGAAAATGTATTTATGGTAATTGCTGCTACTGATGATTTTACATTTAATAAATATATTTTTAATTTATGTGATAAAAAAAATATACTTACAAATAATATAACTTCTAAAACAGAAATGAACTGCCGTTTTTCAAGTATTTATGAAAATGATGAATACCAAATCGCTATCTCTGCAAAGGGAGATCCTAAAAAATCAAAAACTCTTAAAGAAAAAATAAGTAAACTTTTTAATGATTAATATACTAGGAGGTAGTAATGAAAAAAATTATCCATACTGAAAAAGCCCCTGCTGCTTTAGGACCATATTCACAAGCTGTGGAAGTCAATGGAACTCTTTTTGTATCTGGTCAGATACCCTTTGTTCCTGAAACTATGGCTTTGATATCTGAAGATATCCAAGACCAGACCAAACAATCTCTTGAAAATGTGAAAGCTATCCTTGAAGCTGCTGGATACACTTTTAAAAATGTGATAAAAGCTACTGTCTTTATAAAAAATATGGAAGATTTTGCTCTTATGAATGAGGTATATAATGAATACCTTGGAAATATAAAACCTGCAAGAGCATGTGTAGAAGTTGCAAGACTTCCTAAAGATGTAAAAGTAGAAATAGAAGTTATTGCTGTAAAATAACAAAAAAAGGTCAGTAAAATTTTGGTACTGACCTTTTATATTTCATATTACTTTGCTGTTTTTACTTTAGTTGGAATAAATTTTACTATTGGTAAAGGATAAATTGTCATTCTTTCTCTTGTTTTGGGATTGCTGATTACTCTAGGTTTTCTTTTAAGAAGAGAAAAAGTTCCTACTCCTTTAAATTTTATACTTCCAGCTTCAACAATATTATCTTCTATTAGATTTAGAAATGCTTCTACATCTTTTTTAGCATCTGCATTAGTAATTCTTTTCTCATAATTTTCTTTATATTTTTTTATAAACTGTAATTTATCCATCTATCTTCCCCTCTTCAATCTTATTGTTTATAGATTTTATAAGACCTTTTCCAGAACTGAATTTCATTTTTCTGCTTCCAGGGATTGTCATGTCTCTTTTTGTTTTAAGCTCTATTATTCTTCTAGGTCTAACATCTTTCATCTCAAAATTTCCCCAGTCCTTGAATTTAACTTTTTCCCCCTTTTCAAGAGACTCTTTCACAGTTTTCCAAAAAATATTAACTTTTTCTTTAGCCTCTTCTAAATTTTTTAACCCTCTTTCTTTCATATACAGTTTTAAAAACTCTTTTTCTCCCATTCCAGCTCCTTTTAAAACTAATTTTATTTCCCCGTGATTCTAAAAAAACTAAACTTGCCATGTGACATTTTATTAAACTCTTAAAAGCACATGTATTTAAACTGTTTATTATTATTTTAGCGTTTAAATATGTTTATGTCAATATAATTTATGAATTTTATCCATATTTTAAAAAATATCGTGTATATTTTAGTATTTAACCTATTTTTTTATACAAAAAAAAGACGCCTATAAATTTCAAATTAATTCCATAAATACTATTAATTTCTGAATTCTAATTTATTTTAGCCGTCTTTATTATTTTTTATTTCATTTCTATATATTCACTTGGCTGCTTTTTTTGATTTCTTCCCTCAAAATATGAACTCTCTTCCAAGATCAGTTTAGAACTTATTATATCTCCTACTACTTTACTATTAGTTAATATTTCTACAATATCAGCCTCCAGTTCCCCTTTACATATACCACTTACAATTATCTTGTATGCTTTAATTTTTCCATTTACTCTTCCACTTGTACCTATTGTCACTACAGCATTTGAAATAATATTACCTGTAATCACCCCATCTATGTGAAGATTACACTCATTAGTAATATCCCCTACCACTGTACTCCCTTTTGAGATAGCAGTCATTCCCTTTGCTGAAAAATCTATCTCTACTTCTTTATTGCTTCTGCTAAACAATCCCATACCTCCCCCCTTTTTAAATTTATTTATTAATATTCAGTTTTATCTCTTTAGATTTTACTCTTTTATTATTTGCTCTATGTCTTATAGATTATATGTTTTTTCACCTTGTGTCAAACTTTTTTTCTTTTTAAAATTTTTATATTATCTTATATTTTATCAAAAAAATTATTTGCTTCTATAATCCTAATTATATTTTTTATTTTTTCGTTTATAAAACATTTGTTTTTAAAATTCTTCTCACAAGTTTTAACTTGTGACAATATGTACAAAATATTGTTTTACTTTCTTCACAAACTTCTGTTATAATACAAATATAAAAGAACAAGATTGGTAATAAAACAATCAAGAGTTCTTGTGCTAATTTTGGGAACATTTATTATTTTATTTTTAACATCTTAATTATACTGGAGGTAAATATCATGAAAAAAGAATTAATGAACAAAGAAATAACAAACTTGGATATACTTGAAAAACTTTATAAACATAGCAAATCAACAGAAAATAGAGATAAACTAGCTGAAATGAAAGATGAGCTTACTATGCTTGATGATTATTTTCTAAGATATGCTAAATAATTAAAATTGACCTTGAAATATTTTTGATTTTATACCCGAAAAAAAGACTGTGGAGTAATTTCCACAGTCTTTTTTTATCTTTCATCTCTTGACAAATCCTCTTTCAATTCGTATAATAATCATAATATTGCACTGATGCATTCTCTTATAGGAATACTTACAGTACAGACTGATCAGGTCATATGACTGGGCTGTTAAAAAACGGCAGCAGATGAAATCAACAGCATCTGTGGGACAAGTGTGTTCCATAGGTGCTTTTTTTATACTAAAATAATTTTTGGAGGTCAAAATTCATGAAAACTTTAACAAACGAACAGACTGCTATGAAAGTTTCCTTTGTTTCAATTATATGGAATATCATTCTATCTGTTTTTAAACTTTTTGCTGGAGTAGTTGCTCATTCAGGAGCTATGATTTCAGATGCTGTCCATTCAGCTTCTGATGTTTTAAGTACTTTTATAGTCATCATTGGAGTAAAGATTGCAAATAAGGAGTCTGATAAAACTCACCCTTATGGTCATGAAAGAATGGAATGTGTTGCTGCTATACTATTAGCTGCTATTCTTTTTGCTACAGGATTAGGTATAGGATACAAAGGAGTTATTATTATTTCTTCTAACGATTACAGTCATTTAACAGTTCCAGGAGTTCTTGCTCTTGCTGCTGCTTTGATCTCTATAGGAGTAAAAGAAGGAATGTATTGGTATACAAGAGCTGCTGCTAAAAAAATAAATTCTGGTGCACTTATGGCTGATGCATGGCATCACCGTTCAGATGCTCTTTCATCTGTAGGAAGTTTTGCTGGTATACTTGGAGCAAGACTTGGTTATCCAATATTTGATCCTATTGCCAGTGTTATCATTTGTATTTTTATTTTAAAAGCAGCTTTTGAAATATTTATGGATTCTATAAATAAGATGACTGACAAAGCTTGTGATGATGAGACTATTGAAGTAATCAAATCTCTTATTTTGAAACAAAAAGGAGTTCTTGGAATAGACCAGATCAAAACCAGATTATTTGGAGATAGAATATATGTTGATGTAGAAATTCAGGCAGATGGAAATATTTCTCTTAAACAGGCACACGACATAGCTCATTATGTTCATGATTCCATTGAAAATAATATTCCTAAAATAAAGCATTGTATGGTTCATGTAAATCCAGTAAATAATATAGAAAGAAGAAGCTGACTTTCGTCAGCTTCTATTTTAATTACATTCTATTTTTTTCTTATAATCATCCCAATAGTATCGAAGTATTTTCCACCTTCTGCCTTCATCATACCAATATCATGGTGAGCATATTCATTATCACATTCCAGCCATTCTTTCCAAGCCTCATCATGACATTTCAATGATTCACATTTTTCAATAGTAATTCCTTCATTTTTAGAAAAAAGTTCATACCACCAATATTTAGTATAAAAATTCATATTATCCTGCCAGAAAGGGCGAAGTTCCTTAGGGATCTCCCCATTTTCAAACTCTTCTTTCAATCCAGGTATAGCCATTATAAACAACCCATTTTCCTTCAATAAAGGAAGTATATGTTCTCCAAAAAATTCCTCTGTATTTCCAAAATAATGGTAAGAATCTATTGTTACTATTACATCAAAAAATCCATGAGCAAAAGGAAGTTGATGAGCTTCAGCTTTCAAAGGAATTATCTCTTCTTCCAAATCTACTTTTTTAAATCTCTCATAATTTTCTGTAGGATCAATCCATAAATCAGCAGCAAATACGCTTGAATCATATTTTTCAGCTAAAAATATAGATGTTATCCCTTTTCCACATCCTAAATCTAGTATTCTTGATCCTGTTTCAATTTTTATTCCATTTGTAATTTCTTCGATTATTCTGAAGCTGTTAGGCCCCATCATATTCTCCATCAAAAACTTTTTGCTATATTTTATATTCATTATTTTCTCCTGTTATTTATCTTTCAAAAAATTTCTCCACAAAGACTCCTACTCCATTTTCATCATTGGTAACAGTTCTTTTGTATTCAGTTTTTTTTAGTTCTTCTGCTGCATTAGCCATAATTACAGGACAGCCAACAGTATCCAACATAGAAAGATCGTTTTCATTATCTCCAAATGCCATTGTCTGCCCTACATCTATTCCTATATCCTCTGCTACCAGTTTCAGAGCTGTTCCCTTCCCACATTGAATATTCACTATATCCATAACCCCATCTCCTGACCCAAAAATATTCAGTTCTTTTTCATATTTGGCAGTTACATATTTTCTAAGTTTTTTAAATCTTTCTGCATCTCCTATAAATACCATTTTTTCAAATTCTCTTCCCAATGGTTTTCCATCAGTTATATGAAAAAATTCAAGTTCTTTGTTTGTTCCATATTCTTTTACATACTCAGGATCTATTTTTGTAAAATGAACTTCTTTTCCAGCTGTAGCACTATAATTTAACCCTATTTCTACAGCTCTTTCAAGAATGTCAAGGCAGATACCTCTGTCCATTGATTTAGAATAAATCAATTCTCTATTTTTATATATTTTTGCTCCATTAAAACAGATATGATATTTAACATTTAAACATCCTGTCAAATCAACTATACTATATAAATCTCTTCCTGAAGCTATAACTAATTCTATTCCTTCATTACTTTTTCTATTTAATATATCTCTATTGAAATCTGACACTCTCTTATCTTTAGTCAGGAGAGTTCCATCCAGATCCATTGCTATTAGTTTCATCTATTCTCCTTTACTTCTTTTTTTAAATAAACGATACCTTTTTTATTGTACTTTGTCAATAGAGTTATTTACAAATACAGAAATTGGAGATATAATCAAATTAGGAAATGTGTGTAGAAATTAAATTTTTGAGGAGTGATTTTATGGAATGTAATGTAAAATGTGGAAATACTCATGTAGCTGAGTGTACTTGTCCTAAAGATTGTCCTAATCATGGAAAATGTTGTGATTGTGTAATGCATCATAAAAATGATATAGGAAATCTTCCTTTCTGCCTTAGACCAAAAGAATAATATCTATACAAAAAAGAAGCTGATTATCTAACTTACAATCAGCTTCTCTTTTTTATTATCTCAATTTTTTTATAAAATCTTCTGCTAATTTTTCTCTTATCCCTTCATATTTCTCAGGAATTGGATATCCTTTCAATCTTATATGAGGTTTATTTTTTCCATGAAAATCACTTCCAAAAGTCATAAGAAGATTATTCTTTTCTGCTTTATTATAGAAATATTCTATCTGTTCTGGAGAATGATATGTACTGAATACCTCAAGCCCATCTATTCCTTCTTCTATTATATCATCTACTATTTCCAGACAATTCTTAAAATTATTTCCTGGATGAGCTAATACAGCCAACCCTCCACTTTCTTTTATCAACTTTACTATATCAACCATAGGTCTGAACTCAACAGGTACATAAGCTATTTTCCCTTGTGAGAAAAAATCCCAATAGAAATGCACAAAAGGCATATCACTCTTTGCTCCGTTATCAAAATATTCCTTTAACAATGGATTATTTTTATTTTTCTCCTCTTCCAGTACCACTTCTCCTATTATTTCTCCAGTAACTATATTCCCAGCAGCTATTTTAAATATTTTCTCTTCATTTACTATAAGATCTGTATTTTCTTTAAGCTTCTCTATTTTTATTTTAGCTATTGCCATTTCTTTTTCAAATATCTCATTTTCTATTTCAAGAAATTCTTTTCTTTTATGATCTATTCCATAGCCAATCATATGAAGATTTATACCTTTATATACACAATCTATCTCCACTCCGCTTATCACTTTTATTCCTGCTTTTTTTCCATACTCTGTCATTTCATCTACTCCTTTTACTGAGTTATGATCTGTAAGAGCCATTATTTCCATTTCCTCTTTTTTCCCTATAGCAATTATCTCTTCTGGCGAAAATTCTCCATCATCACTATATAGAGAATGCATATGTAAATCTATATTTCTACTCATACCCTACCCCCTTATTTCTAATTATCTCTATTTTATCAGAAAAAGAAAAAGTATTCTTCTTTTTTCTATAATTTATATTAATTTTCTTTACCCTTATTTTTTAAAGCACCAAAAATATCCATTAATTAATAATTTCGATAAATAAAAATTAATATTGTTCAAAATGTTTTTGAAAATAAAAGAGAGTGATTTTTTCTGTCACTCTCCTGAATATTTTTTATTCTTTTACAAATACTTTTTCTATTTCTCCCACATACATTGTGTGATAATCTTTATCAGGATAACATTCTTTATCAGAGTCTTTATCTATGAAAAACTGCTCTTCTAAAGGCTGGGCATAAAGCTTTCTGCATATAATAACTGTTTCTGCCTCCTTAAATACTGGAATTCCATCTTCATGTTCCACAGTAAGTCCTGCTTTTTCTATCTTATTTTCATCTCTTCCAGAAGCTGTTCCCAAATATCCCAACTGTTTTCTATAACTTTCATTAAAGAAAGTAAGTGAAAATCTTTCAGCTTCATCTACAAATTCTTTAGTAAAACGTTGAGGACGAATAAAAATAAAAGCTACATTCTTTCTCCAGAGAACTCCAAGTCCTCCCCATGAAGCAGTCATAGTATTTACCTCTCCACTGCTTTTTTCAGCAGTTATAAGCATCCATTTCTTTCCTATCATCTCAAAAGTGTTTTCATTTATTTCTTCAGCCTTGATCTCTTTAAAATTTTTCATATGATACCTCCTGCTCTTTATTTTTTGCATTTTCCTCATATTTGAATTATAATATAGATACTGAATAAAGTACAGAATTTTCAATAATATCCATCATAAGGAGAGGTTATGAATAAAATACATTATTTAAAAGGAGATGCTGTATATCCCCAAGCAAGAGGGAATATCATCATCACTCATATATGTAATGATATAGGAGTATGGGGAAGAGGATTTGTAATTGCTCTTTCTGCTAGATGGATGGCTCCTGAAATTGAATTTCTCATATGGCGTAAAGAAGGAAATGACTTTTCCCTTGGTAATGTCCAATTTGTAAAAGTTACTCCTACTATAACTGTTGCTAATATGATAGCTCAACACGATATTATCTCAAAAAATGGAGTGCCCCCTATCAGATATGAAGCACTTGAAGAATGTTTAGAAAAAACAGCTCAAAAAGCTGTAGAACTTGAAGCTTCTATACATATGCCTAGAATAGGGTGTGGATTTGCAGGAGGAAGTTGGAAAACTATTGAAGATATTATTCTTAAAACTATTATCTCAAAAAATATTGAAGTTTATGTATACGACCTATAGGAGAAAGGGGGAGTTATGGAAATATCCCTGTTAGATATAAAAGAACATGTAAAAAAGTATGCAAGTGCTATATCAAGTCTGATAAATGTTGATGTTGGTATAGTTGACAAAAATATGGTCAGAGTCACTGGAACTGGACTGTATAAAAATATTGAGGGAGTATATGCCTTAGGAAGTGTATATAAAAACTCCCTAGAAACTGGAAAAACTAATATAATTGAAAATCCAAGACAGCATGATCTATGCACTGAATGTTTGGATAAAAATAAATGCAGAGAAAAACTTGAAATAGCTACTCCTATTTATTGTCGTGATGAAATAGTAGGAGTTATTGGTCTTGTCTGTTTCAGTGATGAGCAGAAAAAAAAGATTCTTTCTGATATTGATTCTTATCTGAGTTTTACAAAACAGATAGCAGAATTTATAGGAATAAAATTTTATGAATATCAGGAAAACCTTATGCAGAAAGACAGAGAATCTACTCTTAACACAATCATAGATAATATCAGTAAGGGTGTTATTATCAGTGACTGTAACGATGTTATCATTAACATAAATAATATTGCTTCAGTTAAATTAAAGCTAAAATCAGATGTTTTAGGAAAAACTATGAAACTTGTGAGCCAGAATGACTATCTTATGAACGAAGAAGTATTTAATATGGTGATAGAAAATGAAGAATATAATGTAGCAGGAAAAATAATTCCGCTGAAATCTTTCAATAAAACAAAAAGTAATGCTTTTGTTTTTGAAGATGTAAAAAAAATCAGCAGAAATATTCTTGAAATGACAAGCAGTGACAATATGATTACTCTGGAAAATATTTATGGAACTTCTGCTGCTACACAATCTCTCAAAGAAAATATTCAAAAAATAGCTAATACAAATTCTACTGTTTTGATTACAGGAGAAAGTGGAACTGGGAAAGAACTTGTAGCTCGTTCTCTTCATTCTCATGGCAACAGAAGAAACAAGCCTTTTGTTGTAATAAACTGTTCTGCTATTCCTGACACTCTCCTGGAAAGTGAACTTTTCGGATATGTGAAAGGAGCTTTTACTGGTGCCAGTCAAAACGGACGTATGGGAAAATTTGAACTTGCCAATACAGGGGTTATATTCCTAGATGAAATAGGAGATATGCCTCTTTATCTTCAAGCTAAAATATTGAGAGTAATTCAAGAGAAGAAAATAGAACGTATAGGTTCTAATAAGAGTATTGATTTAGATATAAAAATAATTGCTGCTACCAATGTGGATCTTGAAAAAAAGATAATGGAACAGAAATTCAGAGGAGATCTTTACTATAGATTAAATGTTATCCCTATTAAACTTCTTCCATTGAGAGAAAGAAAAGAAGATATCATTCCTATTATTAACAGCTTAATAGACAAATATAACAGACTTTCTGATAAATATGTTCACTCTATAGATGAAGATGTAAAAAAAGCTCTTATCAACTATGAATGGCCTGGAAATGTAAGAGAACTGGAAAATGTCATGGAGCTTATGATAAGTATGAGTGGAAGTAATGGAGTAATATCTTCAGATCTCCTTCCAGACAATATACTTCATCATTTTGATACTGCCCCTTCTTCAGTTGAAGAATTGATACTTAATGATAAATCTGAATTGGAAGATTTTGAAAAAATAGAAAAAGTCTATATAGAAAAATCTCTTGAAAAATATGGAGATGACACTGAAAGTAAAAAATATATAGCTGATAAAATGAGCATTGGACTTACTACTCTATATAGAAAAATGAAAAAATATAATATAAAGTAATTGGAGGAATCTATGAAAAACCTAAATCTTCTAATAAAGCCTGCTTCCAGCAGCTGCAATCTTAGATGCAGATACTGTTTTTACCATGATGTAGCAGATAACAGGAAGATACCAAATTATGGAATAATGAATGACACTACCCTTGAAAATATGGTGAAAAACGCTTTTCAAACTGCTGAAAATTCTGTTAATTTTGCCTTTCAAGGAGGAGAACCAACTTGTGCAGGTGTAGATTTTTTTAAAAGATTTCATGAATTTGTAGAAAAACATAATACTAAAAATATAACTGTAAATTTTTCTCTTCAGACAAATGGTACATTAATAAATAAAGAATGGATATCACTGTTTAAAAAATATAATTATCTTGTTGGTTTATCAATAGATGGAAACAGAGAAATTCATGATAAATTCAGACTAGATGCTGAAGGAAATGGTACTTTCAGAAAGGTATTGAAAACTGCCAAAGATTTTTCAAAAGCTGGAGTTGAATTTAATGTGCTTTGTGTAGTAAATAAGGTTGCTGCTGAAAATGGCAGACTTATCTATAATTTTTTTAAAAATAATGGATTCCGATATTTTCAGTTTATTCCATGTCTAGATAGTTTTGAAGGAGGAGAAGAGGATTTCTCTCTAACTGCTGACGACTATGGAAAATTTCTTGATGAAACTTTTGATGAATGGTACAAAGATATTATCTCTGGTAAAAAAGTAAGTATAAGATATTTTGACAACCTTATAAGAATGGTTCTTGGACAGGAGCCAGAAGCTTGTGATATGGTGGGTCACTGTAATTTAAATGGTATCCTAGAAGCAGATGGAAGTATGTATCCTTGTGATTTTTACGTTTTAGATGAATATAAACTGGGAAACGTAAATGATACTTCCATTGAAGAGCTATTCAAAAGTAATATAGAAAAAAGCTTTTTACAAAGTTCTATCAATACAAATTCTAAATGTAAAATGTGCAAGTATCTAAAATTATGCAGAAGTGGATGCAGAAGGCATAAGGAAATGAATTCAGAAGGTGTATGGGAAAATAGATTCTGTTCAAGCTATATGAGTTTCTTTGACAAGAATCTGCCTAAAATGATTAAAATAGCAGAATTTCTTTTAAAAAATCAATAAAAATATGAGGATGACTGATTTCTGCTTAAGAGGTCATCCTTTTTTAATATTTACTAAAATAAAAAAATAGTAGGAATATTTTCTTTTTTCTCTATGTCAAACATATTTTTTCTGATATACTAATAATATTGAAATAAAAAATAAAAAATTTATATATAAAGGAGAATTTAATTTTTATGAGTATCTTAGATGTAAGCAATGTCAGCCATGGATTTGGATCAAGAAAAATCCTTGAAGATGCATCTTTCCGTCTTCTTAAAGGAGAGCATATTGGATTGGTAGGAGCCAATGGAGAGGGAAAAACTACCTTTTTAAATATAATAACTGGAAAACTTCTCCCTGATGAAGGAAAAATAACATGGTGCAACCATATTACTACTGGATATCTTGATCAATACAGTACCCTTGAAAAAGGAAAAACTATTCGTGATATTCTTCGTTCAGCCTTTGCCCATATGTATGATCTGGAAAAGGAAATGATAGCTGCTTATGATAAGATGACTGACTGTACACCTGAAGAAATGGAAGTCCTTATCGAAGATGCAGGAGAAATACAAAGTATTCTGGAAAGTGGTGATTTCTACTCACTGGACTCTAAAATAGAAGAATATGCAAGTGGTCTTGGACTGGTTGATATAGGTCTTGATCGTGATGTTTCTGAATTATCAGGAGGACAGAGAGCAAAGATACTTCTTGCTAAAGTTCTTCTGGAAAATCCCATGATACTGATACTGGATGAGCCTACAAACTTCCTTGATGAAAACCATATTATATGGCTGAAAAATTTCCTTCAGAATTATGAAAATGCTTTTATTCTTGTTTCTCATGACATTCCATTCCTTAATGATGTTGTAAATGTCATTTATCATGTAGAAAATGCCATACTTACTCGTTATTCTGGAGATTATCACCAATTCAGAGAAATGTATGAATTGAAAAAAAGACAGATAGAGCAGGCATTTAAAAAACAACAAAAAGAAATAGCTCATCTGAAAGATTTCATTGCCCGTAATAAGGCAAGGGTAGCTACTACAAATATGGCAAAAGACCGTCAGAAAAAATTGGATAAAATGGACATAATTGAAATAGCTAAAGAAAAAATCAAGCCTTCATTTGAATTTACATCAGCTCGTACTCCAAGCCGTGAAGTTATTACTGCTGTAAATCTTGTAATAGGTTATGATGACCCTTTAACAAAACCTTTAAACTTTACATTAGAGCGTAACCAGAAGATAGCCATAAAAGGGGTTAATGGATTAGGAAAATCTACTCTGTTAAAAACACTTCTTGGTATTATAAAACCAGTATCTGGAGAAGTTGAACATGGACAATTCCTTGAAATAGGATATTTTGAACAAGAAGAAAAATCTACTAATGTCACTGCTTTAGATGAAATTTGGAATGAATATCCAAGTATGACAAATAGAGAGGTAAGAGCAGCTCTTGCTAAGTGTGGATTGACTACTGATCATATCACAAGTCAGATGCAGGTACTTTCTGGAGGAGAAAATGCCAAAGTACGTATATGTAAACTTATGCTTAGAGATATAAACCTATTGGTAATGGATGAGCCTACTAATCATTTGGATATAGATGCTAAAGAAGAATTAAAAAAAGCTATAAGAGAATTTAAAGGAACTGTCCTTCTAGTTAGTCACGAACCTGATTTCTACATGGATGTAGTTACTGATGTATGGAATGTTGAGGACTGGACAACTAAGATAGTATAGCTAAAATGGATTTAGATAATTTCTAAATCCATTTTTTATCTATTTTATTGTTTTTAAAGATTCAAAAAATAACTTTAATATTTCTCCTGTATTAGAACTCCCTGTTCCCAATATTATTAACACTATTAATAAAACCAATAAAATCAATTGTATTGTCTTTCTATCAATATCAGGAAAAACTTTATATAACATTTTAGAAACAATCCAAATAAATCCAATAATTGCAATATAAGGATAGCTCCTCATTTTTAAACAGATCATTAAATAAAAAAACATACATAAAAAGAATATATAAGAAATTATAGTATTCTTTATAGCTTTTGCTCTATTATAATTAAAAATATACAATAATTTTTTTACTTTTGTTATTCTTAAAATTTTTACAAACTTCAATTCATCTATGGTTATAATCATAACAGTTCCTGCAAAATAGAATAAAGGTAAAATTAAAACAGTCAAATAAATAGCTCCCCATATACTTTCTAAAATTTTTTCTTCCATTCTTTCCCTCCTTTTTTAATATAATTATTATACTCTTATTTTTCATTTTTTCAAAATGAAAAAAATGAAAATAAATTATTTTCATTTTGAAAATTTTTTCATTTTGAAAAAAATATAAATCTCTCATTTGGTAGTTATACTACTGATTGAGAGATTTTTTTATTGGCATAATTCTTGCTTATTATATAGTAAGAAAAGTCTGTCTAGTGTAATCAGATAGATAAGTAAAATGTAAATTTAAAATTGGAATATATAACTTTAATAAAATTTAAAATTATCATGGGAGGAAAAAATATTATGGAGAAAACAATTGAAAAAATAATGAGTATCTTAGCTGAGGAAATAGTCCCTGCTGAAGGATGTACTGAACCAATAGCAATAGCTTATGCTGCAAGTAAACTTACAAGCGTATTAGGAAATGTACCTGAAAAAATAGATGCTTATCTTTCTGGAAATATAATCAAAAACGTTAAAAGCGTGAAAATACCTAATTCAAATGGAATGGTAGGAATAGAAGCTTCTGTAGCTATGGGAGCTATCTTAGGAGAATGTGAAAGAGAACTTATGGTAATCTCTCATGTTGATACTAGTCGTCTTCCTGAAGTTCAAAAATTTCTTGATGATAACAGAATAAATGTTTTCCTTAATGACAGTGATGTGAAACTTTATATCAGATTAGAAGGAACTTGTGGAAATGATACAGCTTCTGTTGAAATTCAAAATTACCATACTAACATCACTAAAATTACAAAAAATGGAGAAGAGGTTAAAGGATGTCTTTGTGATGACTGTACATCAGCAGACGTTATGACTGACAGAACATTTCTTACTGTAGAACTTATCCATGATTTAGCTAAAAATATAGATTTATCTCTCATAGAACCTGTTTTCAAGCAAGTTATTGATTATAATACTGCAATAGCAAAAGAAGGTCTTTCTAACTACTATGGTCTTTCTATTGGAAAACTAATGAAAGAAGGTATGGAAGAAGGAGTTTATGGAAATGATGTAAGAAATAATATGGCAAGCTTTGCAAGTGCTGGAAGTGACGCAAGAATGAATGGATGCTCTCTTCCTGTAATGACTACAAGTGGAAGTGGAAACCAAGGAATGACTTGTTCTCTTCCTGTAATCAAATTCTGTGAAATGAAAAATATTCCATATGAGCAATTAATCAGAGGGCTTTTCTTCTCTCATATGACAACTATACATATCAAAAGTAATATAGGAAGATTATCAGCTTATTGTGGGGCTGTATGTGCAAGTGGAGGAGTAGCAGGAGCTATATCTTTCCTTTCTGGATTATCTCCAGCCCAAATAGATTCAGCTATTGAAACAACTCTTGCAACTCTTTCTGGAGTAATATGTGATGGAGCAAAGAGTTCATGTGCTACAAAAATAGCAAGTGGAGTAGCTGCTGCATTTGATGGTTACTATGCTGCAAGTAAAAATAGAAAATTTGAATTTGGTGAAGGAATAGTTGGAAGAAATATTGAATCTACTATTAAAAATGTAGGAACTCTTGGACAGGTTGGAATGAAAATAACTGACGATGTTATCCTTGATATCATGATAAAAAATAAATAGATAAAAGTTAAAAATTAAATGCCTCATATTTTTGAGGCATTTTTTATTTGTTTTATAAAAATAAATTGTAAAATATTTTTATCCAGTATATACTTTAATAGATGATTATTAATGTTAATAGACAAAGGAGAAGAACATGAAAACAAAGCTATTTTTTTTACTACTTTTTTTATCTGCTTTTACAAATATTTTAGCCGAAAATCTTCAAACAAAAAAAGTTCATATCTCCTTTAAGTATGAAAAGCAGTTTAAACTATCTTCAAATCAATTTGCTGTATGGATAGAAAATGAAAATAATGAACTAATAAAAAATATATTTGTTACAAGATTTACAGCCACCAATGGTTATTCAACGAGAAAAGAAGCTCTTCCCATCTGGGTAAAACATTCAAATATTAAAAATTATTCAAAAGAAAGAGTAGATGCTATATCTGGAGCTACTCCAAAAAGCAGTCATCTTTCATATATTTGGGATTGTACTGATCAAAATGGAAACCCTGTTCCAGCAGGCACATATAATTTTTTTATTGAAGGAAGCACTCACTGGAAAGATGGAATTCTTTTTGAAGGAACTATAACTTTAGGTGATCATCCCTATATTGTAGGTCCGTTTATAAAAGATTTTACCAGAGAAGCTCTGAATAGTAAAATGATAACAGATGTAAATGCTGAAATAAAATAAGGAGATAATCTTATGGAAGTAGATCATATTTATATATGCACTGATTATAAAGCTCCCGTTGGAGACTTGCTGAAAGAATTTGGACTTATTGAAGGAACATCAAATATTCATCCTGGCCAGGGAACTGCTAATAGAAGATTTTTCTTTCATAACTTCATGCTTGAACTGTTGTGGATAGAAAACTTAAAAGAAGTAAAAAGTGATTTAACTAAACCTATGAGACTTTTTGAAAGATGCAGTAAAAAAGATAAAAACATATCTCCTTTTGGGATAGGATTTAGACCAACAACTGAAAAAGATGAGAAAGCTCTTTTCCCTGTTTGGGATTATCATCCTATTTATCTTCCTGATTTTTTAAAAATACAAGTAGCTGATAGTACTCCTCTTAGTGAACCTATGTTTTTCTATCTCTCTTTTGCAGGAAGACAGGACAAGTATCCATTAGAAAAATTGGAGAATATGAAGCATAAACTACCTCTAAAAGAGGTTACTGAAGTAAAAATGCATATAAATAAAAAAGAAAATTTTTCTGAAGCTGCTGAAATAATAAATAAAACGAATAGCCTTATATTAATAAAAGATAATGAAAACTATCTTGAACTTACTTTTGATAATCATATCTTAAAAAAAAGATTTCAGACCTAATATTCCATTGATAATAAGGTGGTAATAAATACTTTGCCCAAATTCAGTATACATGATATACTTTAATAGAATAACTAAAAAACATTTAAAATAACTATTTAATATATACTTTTTACAGGAGGGAAAAAATGAAAACAGAATATATAGAGACTGCTGGATGGGATGCTATTACAAGAGCTTTTGAAAAACTATATCCTGAACAGACTGATCCTATTCACTATGCCCCTATAATATCTTGGCGTTTAGGTGGAGAAGATCCTTTAGATGGCATCAGTGTCTATGATGGAGGAGACTACTATCATTTTGTCACTTATGGTCTTTCTGAACTGTATGATAAGGAATCTGAAGATTTTGACTACAGTGGATATGGATTTGAGCTTACATTAAAATTAAAAAAATCTTCTTTAAAAAACGATGAAGAAGAATTAAATTGTATATGTGGAATTTTACAAACACTTGGAAGAATAACTTTTGAAAATGGAGATATATTCCAACCTTTCGAATACATCTACACTGGTCAAAAAACTGGTATGGATTCTAAATCAGTATCTAATATTACAGGTTTTGTAACTGTTCCTGATGAAGCTGGGGAAATAAATACTCCAAATGGACTATTACAATTTGTACAGCTTGTAGGTATGACTGATGCAGAATTAAAAGCTGTTGCAGATAAAAAAAATACTGTTGAAGAAATGGTGGAAAAACTTGGTCACACTTTGACTGATTTTAAAAGAAAAAGTTTAGTGTAATATGTATATAGTCAATAATAATTTTTTCTCAGGTGATATATATGATCCAATTAAAGAAAATAACAGGAAATAAAAAAATCTATCTTGATTTATTACTCTTAGCTGACCCAGAAGAGAAAGCTATTGATAAATACATCAATGATAGTGAAGTTTTTTCTCTTATTGAAAATGAAAAAGTTTTAGGGCAGTGTGCTGTCACTGAAATAGACAAACATAAATGTGAAATAAAGAATATAGCTATTAATGAAGATATTCACAAGAAAGGTTATGGAAGAAAATTCATTAATCTCATATGTGATTATTATAAAGATAAATATACTTCTCTATTAGTAGGAACTGCTGATGCTGGAGTAGAATTCTATGAAAAGTGCGGATTTAAAATTTCTCACAGAATAAAGAATTTCTTTATAGATAATTATGATGAAGAAATTTTTGATAATGGAATTCAATGTGTAGATATGATTTATTTAGAGAAGAAGATAAAATAAGGGTGGCATAGCCACCCTTATTTTTATAGAAGTCCTGCGTCCTTCATAACTGCTTTTATTTGTTCAGTTTGTTCTTCAGTTGCTGGTAAGAAAGGTTTTGTACAATACTCTTTCATTTCTACTCCATGAAGTATCATAGCTTTTTTCATAATAGGGATAAATGGAGTTCCTATTGGATAAAGATCCATTAATTTATCTACTATTTTTTGAATTCTAGCAACTTCATCCATATTTTTTGCATTTATTGCTTTTACCCAGTCAGCAAAAAGTTCTGGACATAAGTTTGAAAGTCCTCCAATACATCCACTTCCTCCACATAAAATATTGTGAACAAAGTTTTCGTCAAATCCTGATAATACTATAAAATCAGGAAATTCTTTCAATACTGTAGTCATAAGTTTTCTAGTATGTCCCATTTCACTTACAGTGTCTTTAAACCCAACTATATTTTTATGTTTTCTAAGAAGATTTAATGTAACTTCTGGAGTTAAATCATGTCCTGTTCTGTCAGGGAAGTTATATAAATAGATATCTCCTTTTACAGCTTCTGCTACTTTATCATAGAAAAATTCTACACTTTCATTAGAAAGAGCAAAGTAATATGGACTGATTATCATTACAGCATCTGCTCCAGTTTCTATTGCAAAATTTGAAAGTTCAACTGTATCTTCTACTGTCATGCAGCTAGTTCCAATATATACTTTTGTTCTTTTATTTACATGTTCTACTACTAATTTAATAAGTTCTTTCTTTTGCTCAGTAGTCATAGAGAAAAATTCTCCAGTACTTCCCATAATTACAAGTCCATCTACTCCACCTTTAATAAGGTGATCCCATACATTTTTATTACCTTGAATATCCAGATTTCCATTTTCATCAAATGCAGTTACTACTGGAGTCAAAAAATTTGCTTTTTTCATAATTATTCTCCTTTTATATATTTTAAATAGTTGCTCTTTATTCTATAATGTTGACAAGTTTTCCTATTTCTGGAATTTCACAAGTCACTGTATCTCCCTTTTTCATAAATCCTTGAGGTTTCATTCCCATTCCTACCCCAGAAGGTGTTCCAGTTATTATTATATCTCCAGGTTCAAGAGTTATTCCCGCTGATATTTCAGATATTATCTGAGGAATATCCACTAAAAATAATTTTGTGTTTGAAGACTGTCTCAATTCATCATTAACATAACTTTTCACATCTACCTCTAACGGAAATGGAAGTGCTGTTTTATACAGTATACATGGTCCCATAGATGAATAAGTATCCAGACTTTTTCCTCTGTACCACTGAAGATGTGACTGCTGTAATATTCTAGCAGATACATCATTGAATACTGAATACCCAAAAATATACTCCTCAACATCTTCTTTTGCTATATCTGATCCTTTTTTACCTATAATAACTGCCAGCTCTACCTCGTAGTCTAAATGTGTATCCAGATCCATTCTACTTTTTACTGCATCCCCTGATCCTATTATTTCACAAGCTCTTTTGGAAAAATATACTGTTTTTGCAGGTTCAGTGAAATCTTCTTTAAAACTTTCTTTAGTTTCTTCCAGATGATCTTTATAATTTACCCCTACACAGATGATATCATGGATAGGCCTTTTAATTGGTGAGCATATTTTGACTTTTGAAACATCATGTTGAACATAGCCAGAAATCTTTCCCCCAAAAGTTTTCTGAAGCTGTTCAAGTTCCTCTTCAGTGATATTTTCTATAAGATCAATCATTGAAGAAAACTTTCTGCCATTTAACACAGAAGATATCTCAATGATTTTTGATTCATCATTATTGAAAATACCCAATTTCTCATTGTTTTCACTTTTAAATCTTATAAATTTCATTTTTCACCTTCTGAGTTTTAGGCTTATATAAAGTTAGTAAGCAGAGAAAGAGCTTTTTCTCCGCTTACTATGATAACCTTTATATCTACATTTTATACATAGTTACATAATCTTGCAATAGCCATTTCTGTATATCCTAAAGTTTCTGCTTTAGTTTGTTTTCCATTAGCTACTTCTATTACTTCTTGTAAGAACTCTTCTCCAAGTTCTTTAAGTGTTTGTGGTCCATAAATAACTGGGCTTGCATCTATATCAATATTATCTGACATATTAGCAAATGTTATTTTATTTCCAGTAATTTTAATTACTGGTGAAATAGGGTTTCCTGTAGGAGTTCCTCTACCTGTAGAGAATACTATAACTTGAGCTCCTCCTGCTACCATTCCTGCTACTGATGAAGGGTCATTTCCTGGAGTATCCATTACTACAAGTCCTTTTTCTTCTACTTGTTTTCCATAATCATATACTGCCGTAACTTCTGTATGTCCACCTTTATGAATACATCCAAGAGATTTTTCTTCAAGAGTTGTAATTCCTCCTGCTATATTTCCTGGTGATGGATTTCCGTCTCTTACTTCCTCTCCAACCAATTGAAGAGCTTTTTCATATCTATGTACAATTTCATATATTCTTTCTTTTATTTCTGGAGTTTTAGCACGAGCTGCAAGGATATGCTCTGCTCCTATAAATTCTGTAGTTTCAGAAAGAATAGAAGTAGATCCAAGTGCTACTAAACGATCACTTAGTTCTCCTATAAGTACGTTTGATGCAAGACCACTTGTAGGATCTGATCCTCCACATTCAGTTCCAACTATAAGTTCAGATATTGGGAATTCTTCTCTTTGAAGTTTTGAAGCTTCCTGTGCCATTTTTCTTCCAGCACGGACTGCTCTCTCTATTGTTGTTATAGTTCCACCATTTTCTTGAATAATAAATGTTTCCATTGGTTTGTTTGTTCTTTCTCTTATTGCATCTACAACTAGATCCATTTGACAGTTTTCACATCCAAGAGAAACAACTATTATTCCATATACATTTGGGTTAGCTGCCATTCCAGCCATAACATCCATAGTAAGCTGTTGGTCTCCTGCTACTTGTGAACATCCATTCTGATTATTAAATGTTACTGCTCCTTCTATTTGAGAAGCTATTATTCTAGTAGTATCTGATGCACAAACACTTGCTGGTAAAATAAATATTTTGTTCCTTACTCCAACTCTTCCATCTGGTCTTCTATATCCTAAAAAATTCATATTACATTCCCTCCCTATTCTATAAGTTCTCTCTGTGACTTTCTACATTATGAGTATGTACATGTGCTCCAGCTTTTATATCCTCAGATGCAATTCCTATATGCTCTCCATATTTAACTACTGGTTCACCTTTAGCTATATCTCTAGTTGCAAATTTATGATATATTTGAATATCTCCAAGAGCTGTAAGTGTTAAAACTTTATCTCCAGCTTTATAGCTTATCTCTGTTCCTTTAGCAATTTGTTCAATAGCTACTCCCACACTGTCTTTCACATCAATTATTAAAGCATTGATCATAACATTCCTCCTTAAAGATTTTAGTATTCTGTATTTTAAAAGTTTTATTTTGCTGTTTTCAATTCTGCTTGTGCTGCTTGTAAAGCTTCAGATTGTGGACATCCATATTTTTTAGCCCACCAGTTAGTTATTAATGGAACTAAGATAGCTGTAACTACTACTGATGCTGCTACTTGAGTAGTTGCTTCTCCTACATATGGAGCCCAAGCTGGGTCAATAAGTCCTACTGCTGCTGGTACTGCAACTGCATTTCCTGCTGTTGTTGCAACTGCCCATCCTGCATATCCAGGTCTTCTTCCTATGATTTTATCACAGAAAACTATGAAACATCCTCCTACAAATACTGTTATAAGTCCTAAAATTATTCCTGGAACTCCTCCTTTTACAACGTTGCTTAGGTTGATTCCTGCCCCAAGAGTAAGTCCAACAAAAGGAATCATAATGTTTCCTGCTGGTTCTAAGAAAGTCTGCATCTCTTTATCTATATTTCCAATTATCATCCCAACTATGATAGGGATAACTGTTGCTACAAGTGCCATGAATGGAACATTTGCAAGTCCAGAAGCACCAAGAGCTATAAGTGTAAATAATGGTCCGTCATTAAGAGCCAAAAGAGCCATAGCTGCACAGTCAGTTGTATCTCCATAAGTTTTCATAAGAGCAAGATATACACTTCCATTACTATTAGTAACTGCACTAATAATCGCTAATGTTGTAAGACCGCATACCCCTGCAAGACCAAACATTTTTCCAATAACTATTCCAATAGTTGCTCCAATTATAAATTTAGAAATAAGTAGAATTCCTCCACGTTTTACTACTTTAGGCATGTCTCTCAATTGTAAAGTAGTACCAAGACAGAATAACTGTATCCCCATTGCTGTTGCTGCCCCTGCACTAGAAAATGTTGCTGTTGTAAATGATCCTATTTTCAATGCTGCTGGGAAAAATGTATTCATAAAAGCTCCTATAAGTAAAGGAACAATCATCATACCAGCAGGTACTCTTTTCAAAAATCTCATAATCATAATTCTTTTCCTCCTGACATCTTATTTTCTGCTATATTTGGTGGCCTTCAAATTCAGCTTTTTTATTTTTATTCGTATATGCGAATCAAGTTTTTATATACGAATCATTATAAATCAATAATAGCATTCTTTTATATATAAGTCAATATGTTCTATTAAAAAAATTTTATCATTATTTTCAAGCACCATTTTAAGAAGATTTCATAATAAAAAAATTTTTTCTAGGCTTTATTATTCTTTATTCATCTGTATTCTTTGTATGTATATACAAACTGTTGAAAATCTGGTATAATCAAGTTATTAATATTTAGGAGGTGCCTCTTCATGGCAAAAACTGAGCATAGACCTACATCCCGTGTACTCGATATTCTTGAGTTGCTGGCTAATAATCAGGAAGGTCTGAGTTTAACAGAAATTGCTGAGGCTATTGACGCACCTAAAAGCAGCATTCTGCCTTTGATGCATACTATGGCTCAGCGTAAATTTATATTTTTTAATGCACATACTTATAAGTATAGTATAGGTATAGGTTCTTTTTGTGTTGGTTCCGCTTACACAAGTAATATGAATGCTCTTCAGTTTATAAAATCTGAAATGAAATATATTGTAAAAAAGACTAATGAAATCTGCCAAATGGGAATATTTGACAGAGGGCAGGTACTATATGTAGCAAAAGTAGATTCTGATGATCCTATCCGTATCATTTCATATGTAGGAAAAAGGCTTCCCGCTTATTGTACTGCTCTGGGAAAAGCTCTTCTTTGTCAAAAGAATATTGATGATTTAAGAGAACTTTACCCTGATGGGCTTAAAGAATATACTCCAAATACAATAACTGATTTTGAAGTGCTTGCTGAACAACTTAAAGTAGTAAGAAAAACTATGGTAGCAACTGAAAATGGCGAAGCAAATGAACAATCTTATTGCTTGAGTGTTCCACTCTTTAAAGGAGATGATATTCTAGCTGCTATAAGTGTTAGCATTCCTTCATTTAGAATGACTGATGAAAAAACTGAACTTATAAAATCACTGCTTTTGGAAACTAAAGTTAAAATAGAAACTTTCTTCCGTGAACATGATATAGATAGTACTCAGCTTACACTTTCTAGCTAGAAACAAATATATTTCAAGGAGAATTATGAATAAACTGATAGTTTTAAATATAAATTTTGCTTCAAAAACTGGTGATAAAAATTTTATTCATCCTGTAATTATTCAAAGTGATAAAGAAAATATTCTCATTGATTGTGGAAATCTTGGTTTTCTTCCTTTGTTAGAAAAAGAAGCTAAAAAATATAGTTTTGATTTTTCTCAACTTACAAAGATAATCATAACTCATCATGACCATGATCATATAGGAGCTCTTTATGAAATAAAGGAAAAATATCCACATATACAAGTTGCTTCTTCACTTGTGGAAAAACCATATATTGAGGGAAAGAAAAAATCTCTAAGACTGGAACAGGCAGAAAGAATATATTCTACTCTTTCTGAAGAAGAAAAAGTAAATGCAGAGTACTTTCATAATATGCTGAAAGCTATAAAGCATGTGCCCATAGATGTAACCATAGATGAGAATACTAAAATAGATTGGTGTGAAGAATTGAAAATAATTGCTACTCCTGGACATATGCCAGGACATATTTCTATTTATTTAGAAAAATTTAAAACACTCATAACTGGAGATGCCATGGTAGCTGAAAATGGAAATCTCCTTTTAGCTAATCCTCAATTTACTCTTGATATGAATGAGGCTATTAATTCTATAAGAAAATTTCTAAATTATGATATTCAGCAGGTTGTCTGTTATCATGGCGGTGTAATAACAGGAGATGTTACTTCCATCTTAAAAAATCTCTTAAAATAACAGGAGGTATTATGAATATTTCTCAAAATATGCTTAATAATATACTTTTAAATTTTGAAAAAAGAAATATGAAGGGATATTTTGTTGAAGATATACCTCAACTGATAAAGTTAATAAAAGAACTGGTTCCTGAAAACTCAATTGTTGGCTGTGGCGATTCAATAACTCTTGAAGAAGCTGGAATATATAGTATTTTTAGAAATGGTAATTTTATTTTTCTGGATAAATATAAAAAAAGTTTAACAAAAAAGGAGAAAAGAGAAATCTATATTAAAAATTTTTCTGCTGATACTTTTATCAGTGGTGCTAATGCAATAACAGAAGATGGTAAAATATTTAATATCGATGGAAATGGAAGCAGAGTAGCTCCTATTATATATGGCCCTGAACAAGTAATAATTGTAGCTGGAATAAATAAAATAGTTCCTGACATGGACCATGCTGTTCACAGAGCCAGACAGACTGCTGCTCCTCTTGATGCTGTACGTCTTGGAAAAACTACGCCTTGTGCAAAACTTGGGTATTGTATAGATTGCCGTCATCCTGAAAGAATATGTAATTCTTTTGTTGCTATTGAAGGACAGTTTATAAAAGATAGAATAAAAATTATTATTGTTGATATGAATATGGGATTTTAATATAAAAGAAGCTGCCTGAAAAAATATTAGGACAGCTTCTCTTTTTCTACTTTTTTATCAGCATAGTCACGGCGTGCAAATCTTTCTTTCGCAAGTTTTAAAAATTCCATTTTATTCCTCCTTAAATTTCAGTAATTTTATATAAAGCTGTGTACAGAAATTTACAATATAGCAATTGCTCTTTCAATTACTCTATGGTATAATCAATCACAAATTTTCTTATTAGCAAGAATGTACTTTTCAGTATCATAGTACCTAAAAAGATACTCTAAACTTTTAAGGAGGATATAATTGTCCCATTGAAGTAACTCTAGAACTTATAGGTGGTAAATACAAATCTCTCTACTCTGGCACCTAATAGAAAAAACATTAAGATACAATGAACTTAGAAAACTTATTCCACAGGCTACACCTAAAATGTTGCCTTAGCAGCTTAGGAAACTGGAAAAAAATGATTTAATTATCAGAACTGTCTATCCTGTAGTTCCTCCCAAACTTGAATATTCTCTTTCTACTTCTGGAAAAGTATAATTCCTTTATTAGACAATATGTGTAACTGGGGAGAAAAAAATTTACAGAAAAATCAAATTATTTCATGTAAAGGAAAAAAGGATTAATTTTTATTATTATTCATATACATATAAAAAACCAGCTATTCTACTGGTCTTTTATACGATTATTTCATTTGCCCACTCTCTCTATAATAATTTTTCTTCTCAGCATACATAAGTTTATCTGCATAAGCTATCTGTTCGTTTACCATTATTTTTCCTGTATTCCAGTTACTCCCTATGGATACTTTTAATTCTTTATCTGATTCTATTCTTTTTCTAAGACTTTCTACATTTAATTCAAATTTTTCTTTTTCTACATTTCTGCAGAATACTACAAATTCATCTCCACCTATACGAAAAACATCTTTCTTAAATATACTTATCAATATTTCAGCTATATGTTTCAGCAACTTATCTCCACAAGCATGTCCATGAGTATCATTCATTGTTTTAAGTCCATTTAGATCCATATAGATTATCCCTAAAGTTTTAGGAGGATTTTTTTCTATTTCTTCAAGAGTACTTATATATTTATTTCTATTTTCTAGCCCTGTAAGTATATCTATAAAGCTCATTTCTTCCAGTTTAGCTAAAAGTTGACGTTTATTAATATCATTCATAACAAAAAAAATTACTGATTTTAATAAAGTTAGATCATTTATATTAGACGATGGATTATCTACACCTAAAAAACCAACTATCTCATTATTTTCTATTAATGGAGCAACTACCAGACTTTCTATTCCTTGAGCTGTAAGTATTTCATATTCAATACTTTCTTTAGTTACAGTTTTTCCTACAGAGCTGATATAGAATTCTCCTTTAGTTTTAAACTCTGATATCCAACGCTCTACTGAACATATTGGTATATCCTGAAGATTGTTTATTTCAGCACTTATTCCTTCCATACACCATTCATAAGTATTGGAAATACTTTGTTTCCCATAGTCTATTTCAAATATATAGGCACGCTCCCCTTGATAAAAATCAGCAATTATATTTAATAGTTTATTTATTGCTGTTGCTATATCATTATACTCAGCTAGTGTCTGTATACATTTTACTAAAGTTTGTTCATTGGAAAGTTCAAATTCCAATTTTTTTCTTTTCTTTTCATATTTAGTGATATTAGTTGCTATCTCTAAACGAAGCTCTTTTTCATCCAGTACAATCATTTTATCCTGTATGATAAAATATTCATCAAGATTATTATTATAGTGTGTCCATGTATAAAAACTATCTTTTTTTAATAAATTATTTGTACAAAATTCACAAGGAGCATTCTTTGACTGAAGAAATTCATAGCATTTTTTTCCTATTACTTCTGTCAAATTATTAACTCCTAATATACTCAATCCATATCTGTTCATATACACAAGTTCATAAGTAATTGGATCAGATATATAAATAACATTTTCGCTTTCATTTAAAATAATAGCTCTTAATTCATCGTAATTCATAATAACATGTATATGATCCCCCAAGACCATATTACTCCTTTCTTCTTTGTAATAATAAAATCAATACTGATTAAGTAAATGTATAATCACAAAATAAATAAAATGGTCTTAAATCATTCATTGACATTTCTAGCTTTATATATTTTAATTTTCTTTATTATAACATAATATCTTCATATTTTCTATACAAAAACTCTTATTTTATTTTCAATTACTTCCTTTAAATTGTATATTCAATTCGTACAACATTGTATACAATACCATACTGAAAGTCTTTTAAATTAATTTAGTTAATACTTTTTTCTTATCTTTATATTTATTCATTTTTTAGCTAATACTTCTTTTATTTTATTATTTTCATAATAAAATACACTTTTGATATTTTTTCTATCAATAGAAGTGTTGTCTAAATTCATTTGAAAAATTATATTATTGTATAAAAAAGCCTCTGATTACTCAGAGACTTCTCTAAAATATATATTAAATTAAAGGGTCGACCTATTAGTCTTTTAAAAATTTATCATAATATTTTGCAAGACCACCTGTTGAAGTCTCTTTATATGAAGAACACATATCACTTCCTGTTTCTTTCATAGTTATAACTACTTGATCAAAACTTATTGTATGTTCTCCATTTGTTGAAAGTGCATAATCTGCTGTATTCAAAGCTCTTACTGCTACTATTGCATTTCTTTCTATACAAGGTATTTGTACATATCCGCCAACAGGATCACAAGTCATCCCTAAGTGATGTTCCATTCCCATTTCTGCTGCATATTCTATCTGATCAATAGTTCCACCTAGTATATATACTGCCATACCTGCTGCCATAGAACAAGCTGAACCTATTTCTGCCTGACATCCTGCTTCTGCACCAGATATTGTTGCGTTTTCTTTAATAAGATTTCCTATAAGCCCCGCTACTGCAAGAGCTCTAAGTGATGTAGTTTCGTCTAATTCATATTCTTCTATCAATGCTCTTAGAAGTCCTGGAATAACTCCTGCGGCACCACATGTAGGAGCTGTAACAATAGTTCCTGCACTGCTGTTTTCTTCTGATACTGCTAATGCATAAGCAAATATTTTCTTAGTTATTACTAGATAATTTTTCTTTTTATCTATTTTATCATATATCTCTTTAGCTTTTCTTGGATATCTTAATTTTCCTGGAAGGACACCATCTTTTTTGATTCCTCTGCTTACAGCATCATTCATAGTATCAAGAATATCTTTTAAATGATTCCATATTTCTTTTCCTTCACAGTGTTCTACATATTCCCAAAGCTCTTTATTATTTTCTTTACACCATTTTATAATATCATCCATTTTAGAAAGAGTATAAGTTCTTCCTGATCCATTTCTCTTATCAGAAAGTTCCTTTATTGTTCCTCCACCTACTGAAAATACAAGCCAGTCCTTAATTAGATTTCCATTTTCATCAAGAGCTTCAAACTTCATTCCATTAGTATGATACTCATGGATAAATTCAGGCATCCATACTATCTCTGTTTTTTTGGGTTTAAGAGTCTCTTCTATTATCCAGTCTGTAAGATGTCCTTTTCCAGTAGCTGCAAGACTTCCATAAAGTTCTACTCTATATGAATGTGCATTTTCTGTTTCTGTTTTAAATCTTTTGGCTGCTCTCTCAGGCCCCATTGTATGTGAACTAGATGGACCACAACCTATTTTAAACAATTCTTTTAAACTATCCAAAACTGCTTCCCTCCAATTACTTAGTTTCCTCTTATCTCATCAACTGTTTTAATTTTATAATTTTTAAATATTATTGAGCCTAAATATCCTGCTGCCGCTCCTGCTAATGCACACATAAGTGCAACTTTTGTAACTACTATTGCATCATTAAATCCATACATTACCATAAGACCTGCTATTGGTGTTGCTGTTCCAGTTGCATTATTTACCAGTCCAAACAGTGATACTATAACTCCTGCTGCTGCTCCTCCAATAAAATTAGTAACATATACAGGAATAGGGTTTGCAGATATAATATCTGCCTGAGTTAAAGGTTCTACTGCTACTGCTATTGTTGTTTTTCTATCTCCAAATCCCATTCTGTGGAAGAAAACTCCATTCATAAATGATGATCCCATTACTGCAAGAGCTCCAATAGCCATTGGAATTCCAGTTAAACCTAACATAGCTGTAAGTGCCATTGATGAAAGAGGTGCTGTAGCTACTACAGTTATTATTCCACCAAGAACAATCCCCATTAGCACAGGATTAGAGTGAGAAGCACTTTCCAGTATTCCTCCTATATTTAAAAGAGTTGAGTTAACAACTGGATTTGATACAGTTGCTATAAATCTTGCCAATGGAGCAATTAAACAGATTATTACTATAAGGTCTACTCCTTGAGGTATTTTTTGCTCTAACTTAGGTACTACAAATGAAAGTATATACCCTGCTAAGAATCCTGGCAGAATTCCATATCCTGCTACAGATACTCCAATCAGTATAGCATAAGTAGGATTTACTCCAAGAGCTATTGGTACTAATGCTCCTGCTGCTACTCCACCCATAGATCCAGCTGCCTGACCTACACCTTTTAAGAATTCAAAACCTAGCAAATCTCCACCTACATAAAGTTGAAAAGCTTCTACAAGAAAACTAGCTGTTGCTGCTCCTGCTAATGCTCCCATCGCTTTCATACCTTTAGGCATTTTTAAACTAAATAGAGAAAAGCCTGCCAAAACCACAAGTAATAATGCTATTCCTTTAATCATTTCCATTTTAAAGATCTCCTTCTTTCTTTGTACATTTTAATTTTACGTTTTGTTTGATATAATTTAACAATAGTTTTCGTTCTTTTTACGAATATTATTGTTTTTTTACATACATGAAAAAAGTATAACACATGAGTTGAATTATTTCAACATTTTTTTCCACTATTTTGAAATATAATCTGAATTTTTTCGATTGTATACGTTTTTATTTAGTAATTTTTTCTATCTTTTCTTAAATTAAGCTTGTTTTTTCAGTATTTTTTTAATATAATTTTTAAAAAACTGAAATTCCAGTATAGTGATATCATTTTAATTTTTTTAGTTAATGTGGTATAATATATAAAATTAACAGTGTGGAGGCTATAACTAATGACACTAGGGGAGAAAATAAAAACAATTAGAAAAAGAAAAAATTACACTTTAAAAGATCTGTCAGATATGACTAAACTTTCTATAGGTTTTTTAAGTAATATAGAAAGAGATCTTAATAGTCCGTCTATCAGTAATCTACAGCAGATATGTCAGGCTCTTGCTGTAAACTTAATGGAAATATTAGATCCTACTGATACTCATTCACCAGTTACTAGAAAAGAGGAAAGAGAGGAGATTCTTGAAAATCCTGAAGTTCATGTAAAAATAGAAAGTCTTCTCAATGGAAAATCAAATCTTAATGGTATTGCTATCACTATTGAAAAAGGGGATAACTTTAGTGATATGTCATGGGGACATCTATATGATGAAATAGGAATTGTTATAAAAGGAGAGCTGGAAATTGAAATAGATAAAGAACTTTTCTATCTTCATGAAGGTGATTCAATAGTAATAAAACATGGTTCTGCTCACAGATATAAAAATCCTAAAAATAGTCCATCTGTGGTTTATTGGTTTTCTGCAAAAAAATAATCTTCCACTATAATGAAATTCCATTATAGTGAATTCTTAATTATAAAGGTATGGTGCAAACTTGAAAATAACTACTTTAATAGAAAATGAAGCTAACTCTAACCCTGAATTAAAATATGAATTTGGTCTGTCTTTATTTATTGAAGATGAGGACATATCTGTACTTTTTGACACTGGTAAAAGTGGAGATTTCACTAAGAATGCACAAAAACTTCAAGTACCACTAAGCAATATCAAACATGTGGTATTAAGTCACAGTCATTTTGATCATACAGGAGGAATAAGAGAACTTTTAGATAATTTTAATAATTCTTTTACTCTTCATATCAGTAAAACATTTTTTGAGGAAAAGCATAGAATAACTGGAATTATTCATGAATTTCTAGGAAACAACTTCGATGAAAAATATATATTGGATAAAGGAGTAAAAATAAATTATATAAACAGCAGTGAATACAAGCTTTCTAAAAATATAACTCTCTTTACAGATTTTAAACCTATAAATAACTTTGAAACTCCTACCAGATATTATTTTAGAAAAATATATGATAACTATATCCTTGATAATATGGAGGATGAAATCGTTCTTGGAATTGATACCTCTAAAGGACTTCTTGTAGTTTGTGGTTGCTCACACATAGGAATAGCTAATATAATCGAAAATATAAAAAGACGTACTGGAAAGAAAATATATGGTATTATGGGAGGGCTTCATCTGTCAAAAGCCAGTGATGACAGAATAGAGAAAGTTCTCAAGTATTTCGATGAATGTAATATAGAATTTTTTGGAGTTTCTCATTGTACAGGAGAAAAGGTTACTAAAATATTGAAAGAAACTAAAAAGGATTTTGTTTATAACAATACTGGGAATATAATTACTATAGATTAATATCAGGGAGGGCACTATGATTCAATCAAGATGTGGTATACTTTGTGAAAAATGTCACTATAAAGAAGAATTAGGCTGCAACGGTTGTGTTAATATCAATAAACCTTTTTGGGGAGAAAGCTGCCCTGTAAAATCATGCTGTGAAAATAAAAATCTTGCTCATTGTGGACAATGTGATATATTTCCATGTGAACTTCTTATGCAATTTGCATATGATAAAGAACAGGGAGATGAGGGAAAACGTATAGAGCAATGCAGATGTTGGCAGAGTTAATCAAAATAAAGAAAAGAGCAGTTAAAATTTTTTAATAAGAACTGCTCTTTTTTATTCTTTGTTTCTTTATTTTTTCTAAAAATTATATTATATTTCTAAATTTTAGAAATATGAGAATGACTTGTAATTAAATATATAATTTAGATTTTTAGTCACTCTCATTTTCTTAATTGATATTTTTAGAATCTATACATTAGATTTACTCCATATCTAGTTGCATCTATGCTTCCT
>OLSH01000082.1_pt1 | contig 101291 bp, 82 predicted proteins | sample 1643221 | NCBI WGS metagenome assembly OLSH01 (sample SAMEA3136681, study PRJEB25190) | human gut metagenome | biome: human gut; feature: human-associated habitat; material: faeces | place: Austria | collected 2013 | reverse complement strand
CATATGTAAATAGCGATATATATAACCATATGTAAATAGCGATATATATAACCATATGTAAATAGCGATATATATAACCATATGTAAATAGCGATATATAAACCATATGTAAATAACCATATATATAGCCATATGTAAATAACGATATGTAAATAACCATATATAAATAACCATATATAAATAGCCATACAAAAATAACCATATGTAAATAACCATATGTAAATAAACAATAAGTAAATAAACATAAGTAAATAAGCACATGTAAACAAAGCTATATAAATAAGATTATGTAAACTATAAAAAACGCTAGAAAGCTAGAAACAACATACAAAAAGCTATATAAACAATATACAGAAGTAAAATAAAAGTTATGTAAACAAACTAGCGAAAACAAAAGGAGAACAGAAATGTTAGACATTAAATTTTTAAGAGAAAACCCTGATATTGTAAAACAGAATATTAAAAATAAATTCCAGGACAGCAAACTGCCGCTTGTAGATGAAGTCGTTGAACTGGACAAAAGGAATCGTGACATTAAAAAAGAAGTGGAAGCTCTGAGAGCAGAAAGAAATAAAATCTCCAAAATGATTGGCGGTCTTATGAAGGAAGGCAGGAAAGAAGAGGCAGAGGAGGTAAAAAAGAAAGTTACAGCCAATGCTGAAACTGTAGAGCGTCTGTCTGCTGAGGAGAGAGAAGTAGAAGAGAAGATCAAAACCATAATGATGACCATTCCGAATATTATTGACCCATCTGTGCCTATTGGCAAAGATGATACGGAAAATGTAGAGGTTCAGAAATACGGTGAGCCGGTAGTTCCTGATTTTGAAATTCCGTACCACGCGGAAATCATGGAGAGTTTCAACGGCCTTGATCTGGACAGTGCCAGAAAAGTAGCAGGAAACGGATTTTACTATCTTATGGGGGATATTGCAAGGCTTCACTCTGCTGTTATTTCCTATGCAAGAGACTTTATGATAAACAGAGGATTTACTTACTGTGTTCCCCCGTTTATGATTCGCAGCGATGTGGTGACAGGAGTTATGAGTTTTGCTGAGATGGATGCCATGATGTATAAGATTGAGGGGGAAGACCTCTATCTGATCGGAACCAGTGAGCATTCCATGATTGGTAAATTCATTGACACTATTGTACCTGAAGAAGAGCTGCCAAAGACTCTCACAAGCTATTCTCCGTGCTTCAGAAAAGAAAAGGGAGCACATGGACTGGAGGAGCGCGGTGTATACCGTATACACCAGTTTGAGAAACAGGAAATGATCGTTGTATGTAAACCAGAGGAAAGCAAAGAATGGTTTGATAAATTGTGGCAGAATACAGTAGATTTATTCCGTTCTTTGGATATTCCGGTTCGTACACTGGAATGCTGCTCCGGGGATTTGGCAGATTTGAAGGTGAAATCTGTGGATGTAGAAGCATGGTCACCAAGACAGAAAAAATATTTTGAAGTAGGAAGCTGCTCAAATCTGGGTGATGCGCAGGCAAGAAGATTAAAAATCCGTATAAATGGGAAAGATGGCAAGTATCTGGCGCATACCTTAAATAATACAGTTGTTGCTCCACCTAGAATGCTGATCGCATTTCTGGAAAACAACCTGCAGGCAGACGGCTCTGTAAGGATTCCCGAGGCACTGAGACCTTATATGGGCGGAATGACAGAAATAAAATAAGAAATAAATAGAATAAAAAACAGACAGAATAAGAAACAGGCAGAATAAAAAACAAACAGAATAAGAAACAGACAGAATAAGAAGCAGACAAAATAAAGCGCAAACAGAATAAGAAGCAGACAAAATAAAGAGCTGACAGAATAAAAAACAAACAAAGTAAGAGACATACAGAGTATAAATTAAATATTATGTAAACTAAGTTATGTAAACCTTAACCAGACGGAGGTACGTATTTGCACAGTTATTTAAAATCCATTGGTTTTTCTGGGATTAACGGAAAAAAAGAGGTGGATCGGATTCTTAAAGATGTGATTTCACATTATGACGAGAAGACGGTGATCGAGGACAGAAAAAACCATCTGTTTGCGGAAATCTCAAAAACCTATGGCTGTGATTTTGGAATAACGGTCTGCGGAGAATATGATGAGAATAATGAATTCCAGATGGAATATTATTTTCCCTATTTCCGCGGTACCGGGATCACCACCCAGGAGGATGTGGTAATTGAAAAACATGCGGGAAAAGAATCTTATGCAGGTGCCTGTGATGATGTGAGAATTGGAGTGACCATTATATTTTATCTACAGAATGCAGGGGAATATCTCACAGAGAGAAGCCATGGGAATTATTCCAGAGGATCCTACGCCATTACCCTTGCGGCTCTGGCTAAGGAGGGAAAGATTCTTCTTCCTGTCACAAAGGATGAAAAGCAGGAAAAAGAAGAGAAGGAAAATACCATTAACCGCAACCGTATGATCGCGGCGGCCCGCAACGGCGATGAGGATGCTATGGAAAATCTCACGATGGAGGATATTGATATCTATTCCATGATTTCCGGAAGAATCCCCAACGAGGATGTGTACTCTATTGTAGATACATATTTTATGCCGTACGGTATGGAATGTGACCTGTACAATGTCATGGGCGAAATTATGGACTGTTCCAGAGTGAGAAATGTCATGACAAATGAGGAAGTCTACGAACTCAGAATCGCATGTAATGATCTGGAAATTGATGTCTGTATCAACACCAGTGACCTGATGGGAGAACCTGAGGTTGGCCGGCGCTTTAAGGGTGTGATCTGGCTTCAGGGAAGCATTCATTTTTGATTATATTTTTAATTGTATTTGTAGTTACATTTGCAATTATATTTGCAGTTACATTTGCAGTTATATTTGCAGTTACATTTACAATTGCGCAGAAGCTGTATTTTGAAAAAGCACAGAGTATGATTTAAAACAAAATTAAGATTTAGGAAAATGAGGTATCGGAGTTTATTCCGGTACCCTTTTTATTGTCTGGGAAAGTGTATAAGACGCTGCTGTGCAGTAAACAGGGGGTATCATTATTTTGGGGTTCGTGGAATTGCATAAGGCAGAGTCAAATACATTGACGATTATGTGCATTCAGCACTATAATAAGTGTATTAACGGGTAAACACGTCGGAGGTTGTATGGATAAGCTATCAGGAAATGAAAACAGTAAAATATATATTATAAATAGTGATTACAGGATTGTCAGCTGCAATGAGGAGCTGAAAAAAACATTTCCTGAACTGGAGTGCGGGCAGATATGCTATGAGGCTCTGTGCGGCGAGGAGGAGCCGTGCAGAGAGTGCCCGGTTGCCCGGAAAGCCAGGGATAATGCCGTTTTCTACAATAAAAAGGTTAAGAAATGGGTGGAGATCAATTCCGGTGCCATTGACTGGCCGGGGGCCGGAGTATGCAGTATGGTCCTGGCAAAAGAGATACATGAGGGAAACAAAAGCCTGTTCTTTAATCTGACAAGTCTTACCGCGTATGATGAGCTGTACGAGCTGAATCTTACACAGAATACATATAAAACGCTGTATCAGATGCAGGGAAAATATCCTGCAGTTCCCGCGTCAGGGAGCCTTACACAGATACTTCGGGATATGGGAGACCATCTGATCCACCCGGATGACAGAGAGGAATATTTTGAATTCTGGAATCTGAATGATATCCTGGTAAGAATGTCAAAGGAATCTGCTGAAAATGTGCTGCGGCTGCAGTGCAGAAAAAAGATGCAGGACGGCCGGTACTGCTGGGTTCTCCAGATGGTTGTGCCCCTTCGGTACCAGGTCGGCGGAGATAACATTATTATGTGCTTTATCCAGGATATCAATAACCAGAAGGCAAAACAGATAAACCAGGAGAGGCAGAGCCTGATCCAGGAAAACTATTATGACAGTCTGACAGGACTTTATAAGAAAAATGTCTTTTTTGCCAGAGCGGAGGAACTGCTAAAAAGGGGCGGAGATAAAAAATACTGCCTGATGGCTGTTGATATAGAACATTTTAAAATATTTAACGAATGGTATGGACAGGAGGCGGGGGATAAGTTTCTTGTAAGAGTGGGTGAGTTCCTGAAAGAGGCTCAGGAAAAAGACCATGGAGTTGCCGGATATATTGGTGATGATGATTTTGTGATCATACTGCCGGACAACAAAGTGGCTCTGAAATCCCTGCAGAACGATATCCTGCACTATGTAAGGCAGTACGGAGGGAACGCGGGCTTTCTCCCTGCCTTTGGTATGTATGAGATCACAGATATCAATTTACCGGTAAGCACCATGTGTGACAGGGCATCTATAGCGCTGGCATCTGTGAAGGGAAATTATGCAAAGCGTGTTTCCTGGTATGACGCGGCAATGATGCAGAAAATAGAAGAGAACCATTTACTTTTATCGGAAGTACAGAGAGCGCTTACCAACGGTGAATTTGTATTTTACGCACAGCCAAAATGCAATATGATGACAGGAAAAATCATAGGACTGGAATCACTTGTCAGATGGATCCACCCTGAAAGGGGTCTGGTACCTCCAAACGAATTTATACCGGTTCTGGAGAACAGCGGATTTATTGCAAACCTGGATATTTATATCTGGGACAAGGTATGCGGATGTGTCAGAAACTGGCTGGACAGGGGGAACCGGGCAGTTCCTATTTCTGTGAATGTGTCCAGGATCGACATTTATACAGTTGATGTGGTGGCGTGTTTTTGCGGTCTGGTGGAGAAATACAGGCTGGACCCTTCCCTCATAGAAATAGAGATTACAGAGAGCGCCTACGCAGAGAATTATAACATCATCAAAGAGACGGTGGAGGAACTGAGAAAGTCAGGCTTTACGGTTTTGATGGATGATTTCGGGAGCGGATATTCTTCCCTTAATATGCTCAAAGATGTGAATGTGGATATTCTCAAAATAGATATGAAATTCTTGGATATGAGTGAAGAAAGCGCAGACCGTGGAGTAGGAATCCTAGAGGCTATATCAAGTATGGCACGCCTTATGGGAATCCGTGTAATCGCAGAGGGTGTGGAGACAAAGGAACAGGTGGATTTCCTTCTTGATATAGGATGTATTTATGCACAGGGGTATTATTTTTACAAGCCAATGCCTGTGGATGTATTGGAACCTCTGCTTGAAGATGTTAATAAAGTGGATTTCAGAGGAATTAAGGCCAGAGCGATCGAGAGATTCCGTATAAAGGATATATTCCGGGAAAATGTGTTCAGTGAGACCATGATGAATAATATTCTTGGGGGAATCGCATTTTACCATGTGTTCCGGGATGAAGTAGAGCTGGTGCGTGTCAATGAGCAGTATTATAGAATAATGGAGACAGATCCCGTGGACCTGGAAGAAAATAAAATGAATATCCTCCGGTATGTCTATGAGGATGACAGGAGCACAATGTTGCATATTTTCCAGGAGGCATATGAGAAGACGGCAACAGGAGCGGGCGGGGAGATCAGACGTCTGAAAGGAAACGGGAAAACCATCTGGCTGCATATCCATGTATTTTTCCTGAAGGAACAGGATGGGCATAGATTCTACTATGGAGCTGTCAGTGATGTGACGATGCAGAAAGAGAGGGAGACTATGCTGGAGTCATCTCAGAGAGCACTCTCTGCTGTTCTGAATGTATCGGAGAATGATGAATCTTTTATGAAACTCACAGAGGATAACAGAAAGACAGCCTCCACCATATTTGCCCAGATGTCTCCGGGAGGCATGATCGGAGGATACTGCGAAGAGGGATTTCCACTTTATTTTGCCAATTATGAAATGGTCCGTCTGTTGGGCTATGAAAGTTTCGAGGAACTCAAAGCAGCTATCAATGGCTTGGTGGTCAATACCATACATCCGGAAGACAGGAAGCGTGTAGCAGAGGATATAGGAGAGTATTCGCCCGGTGTGGAATATACCACAACGTACCGTATGCCAAAAAGAGATGGGACCTGGTTCTGGACACTGGATAAGGGAAAAATCATACGCGCAGAGGATGGAAGACTGGCGATCGTCAGTGCGTGTACGGACATTTCAGAGACAATGATGGTACAGCAGCAGCTGGCAGAAAGAAATGCCATGCTTCTTCGTCAGAACCGGGAACTGATGTTTTTGAATTACGATATGCCAGGAGGGTATCATAGGTGCGCGGATACGCCGGAGTACGATTTTCTGTATATTAGTGATAAATTCCTGGAGATGTTCGGATATACAAGGGCTGAGATAGAGGAACGGTTCCAGAATAAATTTATGCGCATGGTACATCCCAATGACCGGCATCTGGTCCTGGACGGTGTGAATTTTCTCAGCAGCAACACAAAACTGCATAATCTGGAGTACAGGATACTGGGAAAACAGGGGTATGTATGGGTTATTGACCAGAGCAGATATATGCATTTTAATGGCACGTCATTTTTGCAGGGAGTAGTCATAGATGTGACGGAGACAGTTGAGCTGAGAAATAAAATGCGTATGCTCATGGAAAATTCGCCGGATAATGTGGTGATGGTCTATTACAAGGACGGCATATTCAGCTATGATATTCTGGGTGACGGACTTTTCAGGGAATTGGGATATACAAAGGAAGAGTATGAAAATCCTTGGAAAAAGGGGCAGGAGCTACAGTTTACAAGAGAGAGGCTGGAGGAGGCCATCAAGTCGGGAAGAAATTATCAGGATACGATAGAACTGAGAATGCCGGACAATATGAAGATATGGCTCAGTATAGACGGAAGATTTATCGGAGAAAATGAAGAGGGTATCATATACCTGTGCATTTACAAGGATGTGTCTTCGATCAAGAGAAAAGAACATGAACTTTGGCTTATAAGAAAAGAAATCGAGAGTATTCTCCGCCTGGCAGACATCAACGGCTGGGAGTGGGATATCAGGAGAAATCTGCTTACCTTGTCTGATATACAGCATTTAAAGTCAGGAAAAGAGCAGGATACTTCCCAACTGGTAAAAAACTTCCCGTTTTGTTTTCTGGAAAAAGATCGTATTCCGGAGGAATACAGGGGTCATTTTATAAGTATGCTGAAAGAATTGTGTAAAAAGGTATCCGGGGGCAGTGCGGAGTGTATCTTTCCTCTCATGAAAGAAAACGGAGAGGTCATGTGGGTCAAAGCGGCAGGAGAATCAATCCGGGATAAGGACGGAAGCCCGGTGAAAGCCATAGGGTATTATCTTGATGTCACGGATCAAAAGAATCAGGAACTGCGGCTTACAAAAATCGCAGAGGTTGATGCCCTCACAGGATTATTTAACCGCCAGACAGCAATACCGAGGATCAAAAAGCATCTGGCAGAATTGAGCAACGGGGAAGAATCCGCTGCGATCATTATGTTTGATCTGGATAATTTTAAACTGGCCAACGATGTGTTCGGACATGCATATGGAGATGAGATGATCTTCCAAAATGCGCAGAAACTGAAGGGATTTTTCAGAAGTGATGACATACTCTGCCGTATAGGAGGAGATGAATTCCTTATATTCTGCAGAAGGATCAAGGACGCTGATGTACATGCAAAGCTTAAAAAGGTGGTAAAAGGTATGATCACTGTCCGCAGTGACGGAGAGCATGAGATTGTATTCTCTGTATCCGCCGGATATGTGATGATACCTGAACAGGGCGTGGAGTTCGATGAACTTTACAGAAAAGCTGATGTTGCGCTTTTCAATGCCAAGATGAATGGAAAAGGTTCCTTCAGAAGGTATGAAAGTGACATGAAGGAAATCAGATATGAACTGGCAATGGATAAGTAGCTTTTGGTTAATGACAGGCATTTAAGGGCAATGCCTGTCATTTCTGACTGCAAAAAACAGTGCTGATTGGAGGATTTTATGAGAAGAGGTAAGATGAAAATTCTTGGAAAGGCAAGAATTTCTGTAAAACTGGCATTTTTGTATATGTCGCTGCTTTTAATATCATGGAGTATCATATTTTTGATCTTTTATCGTGTCAGTGATAAAAATGCCACAGACTCCGCGCAGGCCCTTTCCACTCAGACATTGAACACGGTCAGTAAAAATATTTCAACCCTGATAGACAATACGGCTTATTATTCCAGGATCATTTTGTCCAGCAGCGATATTACAAACGCACTGGAGAAAAAAGATGAGAAGCTGCAGAAGGAAAGCCTTCATCAATTTACTTCACTTGTAGATACGGAAACGCACATCAATGGCATTTATATGTGGGATATGGACAGTCATGGATGCAGTATTGACAAGAACCATGTGAGAATCCTTCGCACAGAAGATATCAGAGAGACAAACTGGTATGAAGAGGTAAGAGAATTGTCCGGGTCTTACTGTCTGAGATTGAATGCAGACCGCGTTCTCACCCAGAGCAGTGCTGAGACCACAGTATCTCTCATCCGGGTCGTCAACAACCCCACAGATTACCGGCCTGTTGGAATCCTGATGATAAATATGGATCTGAACGCTTTTGCGGACAGCTACAGCGGACTGGACCAGAAGAGTATACCTGATATATATATTCTGGATGATACAGGAAAAATTGTCACATCCCGGGCAGAGACATCCCTTCCCAGAGTAAAAAAAGAGCTGGAAGACGGCAGGAGCAATAAAAAAGTGTTATTTGCACAGCAGGATATTGACCGTATAAACTGGAAGGTACTGGCGGGAGTAAGAATTGAAAACGGATTGGAACAATCCGGGATCGGTGGTCTTATTTTTGCCATGGCTATGATCTTTCTGGCTTTGTTCTGTGGTACGGGCTACTTTATCATGAAACGCTATGTGGCGGATCCTTTGGAAGCCATGGCAGGCTCCATGAACCGCATGAGCGGAAGAAAATTTGAAAAAATCAGGATGTGTGAAAACAGACACAGCACTTTTGGAGAGATGGAGATTCTGGAAAGCACTTATAACAAGATGGTGGATGAAATAGACGCTTTGATCGAGATGGTCTATGAGGAGGAGAAAATTAAGAGAAAGGCAGAGCTGAACGCCCTGCAGGAACAGATGAAACCGCATTTTCTCTATAACACCATTGACGCCATGGGATATCTGGCGCTGAGCGGAAAAAATGAGGAGGTATATGACGCACTGGAGGCCTTTGGCAGTTATTACAGGATACTGCTGAGTAAAGGAAGGGAAATGATCTCTGTCCGGGAAGAAGCGGAGATGGTAAAGGATTATCTGGAACTACAGAAATTGCGGTACGGTGATTCCCTGCACTATGTTCTCAATGTAGCACCGGAAATACAGGGAACTTTTATCTTAAAGATGGTATTGCAGCCTTTGGTTGAGAATTCAGTCAATCATGGAATACGTCCAAAGGAAACTCCGGGTGTGGTATATGTTGAAGGCATAGAGGAGGACGGATACCTGAAATTTACTGTGGAAGATGACGGTGTGGGCATGGATGAGGATAAAATAAGAGAGCTGAACAGAGAGAACATAAGTACCAATGAAAAGAGTTTCGGATTGAGAGGGACCATAGAGAGAATGAGGATATTTTACGAGTCAGATATTGATTACACGATCAAAAGCACAAAAGGCAGGGGTACCACCATTGTACTAAGAGTACCTGTCTGCTATGAAGGAGATGAAGGGCATGATTAAAGTTCTGCTTGTGGAGGATGAAGTGGGGACCAGAAATCTTCTCAGGATCATTGTGAATTGGGAAGAGTTTCATATGAAAATTATCGGAGAGGCGCCCAATGGCAGGGAGGCGCTGTTCCGCATACAGAGAGAGCTTCCGGATTTGGTAGTGACAGATATTAAAATGCCCATTATGGACGGTATTGCTTTGGCGGAGGAGATCATGGAAAAATATCCATCGGTGAAGGTCATCATTGTGACGGCATATGATGATTTTAAGTATGCGCAGAAAGCACTCCGGGCAGGCGCGGTGGACTTTATTTTAAAGCCCCTAAAGCGGCAGGAGGTAAAGGATGCTCTTTTGAGAGTGGGCAGGCAGATTGAGACTGTTGAGGAGGATGCAAAGGATGTAATTGAACAGATACGTGATTATGTAGAGGAAAATTATGCCCAGAGCAGCCTTTCTCTTTCAATGACAGCGGAGAAGTTTTATCTGAACTCCAGTTATTTAAGCCGGGCATTCAGAAAGAAGACGGGAATCCCTTTTGTGGAGTATCTGAACAAGGTCAGGATCGAACATGCCTGTGATTATCTGAAATCAGGAAACTGGAAAGTATATGAGATTGCTGAAAAGGTCGGAATTCCGAATCCGGACTATTTCAGCCGATGTTTTCGGAAATATATGGGAATGTCTGTCAATGATTACAAAAAGAGTAAAATATGTGAGGATTAGGGTAAAAATTCTGGGTTCAGAGTCAGGAGAATATTTTCTATACTGTAACCGTAGCAAGCGATAAGCCATAAGAAGCTATAGTATGTATCAGGAGGAAAAGAAAATGAAGAGGAAAATGGCAATTCTTTTATGCGCAGGTATGGTAATGAGCCTGTTGGCAGGCTGCGGCGGCAATGCAGGAGGAAACGGATCCTCAGACAGCAAAGAGAATAAAAGTGAAGAGGCTTCTGATAAGAAGTCCGGGGAAAAGGTAAAGCTTACATTTTGGAAATCCCCCCATTCAGACCGGGAAGATGACATATGGGCCGGTATGATCGAGGACTTCAACAAAGAAAATCCCGATATTGAAGTGGAATTCCTGAACGTTGCATGGGACTCTGTTGTAGAGAAAGAAACTGCGGCATTCTCAGCAGGCAGCGGCCCTGATATCAGTTTCCAGACAGAGCAGTTCCCGCTTTATGCCAAGAACGGATATCTTTTGTCCCTTGATGATTATGCAGATGAGGAAAAGTTGTCAGGCTATCCGGAATCTGCCCTGGAATATTGTTCTCATGACGGAAAACTGATGGGTATACCGTTTGTGGCGTTGAACTCAGTTATGTTCTATAACAAGGATATGTTTGAGGAGGCAGGAATCACAAAGGTGCCTGAGACATGGGAGGAGCTGAGGGAAGCTGCTAAAAAGCTCACCCAGGACAAGAACGGTGACGGCGAGACTGACCAGTGGGGCATGATGTATGAGATGGATGACTACTGGCAGCCTTTGACCTATATTATCCAGGCCGGAGCTGATATGTGGAATAAGAATCTGACTAATATCGGATTTAACAATGACCAGGGCGTAGAGGGCTTGACTTTCTTTGACCAGCTCTACCATGAGGACCAGGTGGTTCTGCCTCTGGAGAAATATACAAATAAGGATGAAGAGCGGGCATATTTCTATAACGGACAGGTTGCTATGTTCCCGCAGCAGATCCATTATACCAACATTATTAAAGAGGCTTCGGATATTGATCTGGGAGCGTTTGCCCTTCCGGCAGGACCGGCAGGCGATGAGGAACACGCCAAATGGAATTTTGCCAACATTGGTATGCTCTCCATCTCCAGCCAGACAAAATATCCGGATGAGGCATGGAAATTTGTTGAATACATCACAAGACCTGAGGTTGAGAAAATATATCTCTCAGAAGTCGGTTTCTTCTCACCGCAGCTTGCTACCAATGACATGATGTATGAAGGGGATGAAATTATGGCTGTTGCGGCAGAAGGGATCAAGAAGCTTCAGGTAAGCCCGGCTTCTGATTATGCCAATGCAATGCTTCAGAATCTGAAGATCATGTACGAAAATGTTGCAAGGGGTGAGAAATCGCCTGCAGATGCCATCCAGGCCATGTATGATTCCATGAAGGCGATCAGCGGAGAATAAGTTCCGGGACTGAGTTTTGGTCTTTAAAAGGCCGGATAGAAAGAGGGGTTTTGCAGTGAGGGATTGAATCTGCATTGCAAAGGCCCCTCTGCCGTTTGGGAGGATGGTGTATTTATTATGAATAAAAGAAAATGGAAAGAATATGCTGTGTCCTATAGCTTTTTACTGCCGTTTGCGGTATTCTTCATTGTTTTTACAATAGTACCTATAGGATATGTATTTTACCTCAGCTTGCATGACGGTAACTTTCTGCAGGCACAGTTTGAATGGGTAGGGCTGAAGAACTTTAAGGATGTTCTGCAGACCCCGGATTTTCAGAACGCGTTTAAAAATACCTTTATTTATATGCTGATAGAAGTTCCGGTGAGCCAGTTCCTTGGAATATTTTTTGCGCTTCTGATCAAGAAAAAAACAAGGCTGAGCCATGCGTGTGAAGTTATTTATTTTCTTCCCATGCTGATCTCCATGGTGGTTGCCAGTGTTCTTATCTCTTATATTTTATCAAATAACGGCCCTCTGAATATGTTCTTTCAGGTGCTGGGCATGAAGCCTATCAGCTGGCTGAACGGAAGGTTCAGTGCAAAAATGGCAGTTATGATACTGGAACTTTGGAAGGGCGGAACTTTTTTTGTCTTTGTTTATATGTCGGCAATGCGTTCACTTCCTGCAGATTGTCTGGAATCTTCCAGGATCGATGGGGCTAATGTGGTGCAGGAGACTATCTATGTGGTTCTTCCCCTTATCAGAAACGCCATCATTCTGTGCGTGACTATGAATACGATCTGGCAGTTCCAGATATTTGAATCTGTGTATATGCTCACAAACGGAGGACCGCTGGGAGCCACACAGACTGTCATTTACGAGATATACCAGTACAGCTTTAAATATTACAGGGTGGGATTCGGAGCAGCAGCTTCGCTTGTATTTCTGCTTGTGATCCTGCTCATATATGGACTTGAAAATCTGCTTTTAGGTGAAAGGGATAAGAGCAAGAGAAGGGGGAAAAAGTATGAACAGATACAGGGTTAAGAAAAGAGTTTTTTCCTTTCTGAAAGCGTTTATGCTGCTTTTGCTGGTGGTCATCATCGCATTTCCATTCTGGCAGCTTATTGTATCCTCTATGCTGGATACTAATGCCATAATCAGTTATCCGCCGAAGTTCTGGCCCAGCGGAGGCTCTCTGAGTAATTATACAGAGGTATTGAAAATGCAGGGCGGGGCTTATCTGCGCTGGATGCTGAACAGTATATTTGTTGCGGGCAGTAATACGGTGCTGGTAGTGCTGGTGGCATCCATGGCCGGGTACGCGTTTGCAAAGAGAAAGTTTCCCGGATCCCGGGTTTTGTTTAATGTGGTTGTGGCCACGCAGATCATTCCCAGTGTGACCACATTGATCCCGCTGTTTCTCATTGTCTCTAAGCTGGGATGGGTTAATACATATAAGTCCCTGATCTTCCCGGGTGTGGCAAGTGCTTTCGGAGTCTATATGATGACACAGTTTATGAAGGATATTCCGGATTCTCTTCTGGAGGCGGCAAAGATAGACGGGTGCAGTAATTACGGAACATTTTTTAAGATCGTGCTGCCCATAACGGTACCGCAGTTGAGCCTTCTGGCAATCTTCAATTTTACGCAGCAGTGGGGGAGCCTGACCTGGCCTCTGATCACCGTGAATGAGACTATGATGAAGACACTTCCTCTGGGAATTGCCTCCATGAAGGATTTAAACGGAACGCTGACGGGAACCATAATGGCAGCGTCTATGATAAGTTTTATCCCTCTGCTTATTGCATTTATTTTTGCAAGTGATAAATTTATAGAAGGAATGACATTAGGAGCTGTGAAAGGATAAAGAGGTATGAAACGAATATTGTGTTATGGCGATTCTAATACATGGGGGCATAATCCTGAACCTGACGGGGAAAACTTCCGGTATGAAGATGATGTGAGATGGACCGGAGTTTTACAGAAGTGTCTGGAGGGAAAGGCAAAGATCATTGAGGAGGGGCTTTGTGGGCGCTCTGTCATGTTTGACGACCCCACCTCACCTGACCGAAATGGAAGAAAGTTTTTAAACTGCAGTCTGCAGAGTCATCAGCCATTGGATCTGGTGGTGCTCATGCTGGGGACAAATGATGTCCGCCATATATTTACGCCCAGTGTGAAAGAGATTGCAGCAGGTATGGTAAACCTGGTAAGAATGGCCCGTAACCGGGAGGCATACTGGGTTGGAAAAACACCTCAGGTACTGGTGATCGCGCCGCCACCGGTGCGGGATGAGATTGCAGGGTCTGATTTTTACGGTATGTATGATGAGGAATCTGTGAGGAAGAGTAAAGCTCTGTATGGAGCCTATGAGACCGCTTTAAAGGATATAGAAGGAGTATATCTAATGGATGCGGGCAGCGCTGCGGAGGTATCCGTGAAAGACTGTATCCATCTGAGCAGTAAGGGGCACAGCAATCTGGGAAAGGCAGCGGCGGAATATATTAAAAAGATACTGAAAATCTGAGTTCAGTAAAGGACAGCATGGGTGATAGCAGGTGGAAAGATGGCAGAAAATTTTTTTATTGGGGTTTTTATTTCTATTGGCAGTGATAACCGTGTTCTTCCTCAGGTTTTTTCCAAAGCTGGAGAACGACAGCGGCAGAGATGAACAGACGATGATAAATCTACGGCTGTGGCATCCCTGGGAGAATGAAGGGGAGGCATATAAAAAATCGTTCCTTGAGGCAGTGGAGGAGTATAACGAGACACATGACAGGATACAGATTCAGGCAGAAGGGACAGAGATGGAACTTTACAGAGAAAAACTGCCCTCGGCCATTGCTTCCAATGATACACCGGACATTTATTTTTGTTTTGGGGACAGTTATCTGCGGGGGGCAGTCAGTTCCGGAAAGCTGTTAAAAATGAATGAATTTTTGTCAGATGACACGGGCAGCAGGCTTCATGCGGATGTATTGGAGAGTATGACTTATGAAGGCGGGATCTATGGTCTGGGATTTTCTGAAAGCATAGCTGTTTTATTTGTAAACGAGGATATGTTTGAGGCGTACGGGTGCCGGGCTCCTACAGATTGGGAAGAACTGCTGGAGGTATGCCGGGAATTTCTTGCCAGGGATATCACACCCTTTGCCTGCTCCGGTGACGCGGATACCGGGTTCAGGCTCTATCTGGAGAGTATATGCGTAAGTGAGGCGGGAAGTGAAACTTGCGCAAAGGTACTCAGTCAGAAAGGAACAGAGGAGGAGACCGCCGCTTTTGCCGCCGGCGTGGATAAGTTTTGCCGGCTCCGGGATATGGGGGCTTTTGGAGATCCTTTATTTTCAAGAAGCACGCAGGATGTGGAGAATGATTTTTATCTGAGTAAGATACCTATGTACTTGGCAAAAAGCGATTTCACCGGAAATATAGTGAGGGAGAACAGTCCCTTACATGGAAAGCTGTCTGCAGTCTTGTTTCCCGGCACGCACAGCCGGGGAGAGGTGCTGGGAGGAATCAGTGATACCTTTGTTGTAAACAGGGCAGCAGAATATCCAAAAGAGACAGTTCAGGCACTGGAAGAGGTACTGCAGAATTTTGCCGGGAAATTATACGAAAGCGGGGCAGGGATTCCGGTGTGGGATACAGGCGATGCAAAAGATCCAAAGGATGATGTTTATTGGCAGATAAGGAGTATTGCAAATTCTGCGCACAACCGGATGCCGTATTGGGAATTTTATCTGGACCGGCGCAGAGCTGAGATGTTCATGAAAAGTTCCGGTGAGCTTGGGGAAGGGATTATAACACAGGAGCAGTTTGTGAGAGGATTGTGTGGGGAAACAGAAGAGACGGCAGATGGATGGTGAGCATCCGTCTGCTGTTTTTTTTAAATGTGTATTGCATTTATTGAACGGCAATCTGCTTGATATTCTTTCTATTAATCCATTCCTTTGATATAATAAGTGATGAAACGGAAACAACCAATGGTTGAATTATTGAAAAAATCGAAAAAACAACCGACGGTTGCTTGTAAATGCACACAGATTCCAGATATGCTGTTAGTATCTTAAACAAGACGACGCGCCGTTTTATCAGATAAACCTAACCTTGTATAGTTGTGAGAATTATGATCACAACTGCAATATTAATGCTGAATAAATGTTGAGTAAAGCCAAACTGTAAAACTGTAATCAGGAAAGTTGAATGGGTGAAAATATGGATGAGAGTACAAATAAGAGAACAGCAAATATCCGCCTCCCGGAATCATTTGGAGACAGAATTTCTTTTTTAAGAAAGCTGAAAGAACTTACTCAGGCACAGCTTGCTGAAAAACTGGGGATCTCTGCACAGGCTGTAAGCAAATGGGAGAGCGGACTCTCCTGCCCGGATATTATGATGCTGGTTCCTCTGGCGGATATATTCGGTGTCAGCACAGATGTGCTGCTGGCCGGCGGTCAGCTTACGGGATATGGAATGTCTTCAGGCGAGGAGGCAGCAGAAGCATCTAAAGAGACACTGGGACTGGGCAGGCTGGAATGGCAGGCTGAAGTTGAATGGCAGATAAGACCGGAAGAGGGTACAAATGAAAAAGGGCAGACCGTTCCGGAGGACGTGGCAAAATCAGAGAATGGAGCCATGCCGGAGGACGTGGCAAAATCAGAGAATGAAGCCATGCCGGAGGGTGGAACAAAATCAGAAGATGGAGCCGAGCCTGAAAGTGTAGTAAAATCGGAGGATGGAGCCATACCGGAGGGTGAAGTAAAGTCAGAGGATGGAGCCGGGCCGGAAGGGAGAACAAAATCAGAGGATGCAGCCAGGTCAGATGGTGCAACTAAATCAGAGGATGGAATCCGGCAGGAAAGTGTAGAAAGAGCAGGAGATGAAGCCGGGCAGAAGGGTAAGGCAGAAGAACATACAGGTACAGAAGACGCGGCCGAAACACGGAGCCAGTTTGGGCAAGGCGAACAGGGGAATAAGACTGAGAGCGGATACCGGCAGAGTGATTCCGACAGGAGGAAGTGGCAGGAGGACTGGAAGAACGGTACGCTGGAAGTCAGAAAGGTTTTCCGTGAAAATAATGTGATGATCCATTCCCTTCACATTGATATCGGCATGGCAGATGCCATAATCCGCGAGGGAGATGAGTTTGCCCTTGATCTGTCCTGCTATCCCAATGGCGACTGCAGGGAAGAGGTGAGGGACGGAGTCTGGAAGATCAAAGACAGAGGGTATAAGGATCTGTTCTTACTAAGCAATATCACCAATATTTTCTCGGAGAGGAAAGTGATCATTATCATCCCCAGAGGATATCACTTTAAAGATGTGAAAATAAAACTGGGCGCAGGCAAGCTTGTGGGCAGAGGAATCCTCACAGATGCCAGCAGTCTGGACCTGGGAGCCGGTGAGATCATACTGGCTGACTACTACAGCGGTGCCGCAAAGGTGAAGTGCGGCATGGGAAAAGTTATGCTGGAAGGCCAGCTTCGGGGCAGATGTAAACTGGACTGCGGCATGGGAGAGATCGCGGCCAGCCTTGTGTCACCTTCTGAATATGGCTATAGAGTCAAGGTGGGAATGGGCGATGTCAGAGTGGGCGATAACCAGTTCGGCGGCATGGGCGGTTCTTATAAAGTGAATACAAGTGCTGAAAACTTCTTTGATATTAACTGCGGAATGGGAGCAGTAAAGGTATTGTTTGGAGAGCACAGCGAAGGATAGATAAGCTGCGGAAAAACAGCGGGAACCCTATAGAGTTTAGTGGGTTCCCGCTTTGTTTTTTACTGGATCATATTTACAGGGGATTTTTTGCTATGGACTGCAGGACATTCAGCGCATCCCGGTCGTCATCTGTAAAGGAAAAATGTTCATCAATACATTTTCTGGCCAGATCAAGATCCCTGGTTTTTATGGCCTCATATAATTCATTGTGTTCCTGAACCAGAAAATCCGTGGGATAGGCATCCTCGATCACTTTGGAAACCAGTGATATATTCAGGTTATAGAGGTAGGACAGAGCATTGAGCAGAAAGATAAACATAATATTTCCCGAGGATTCAATGATCTTGGCATGAAATTGACGATCCCAGTCCGTCCGCTCTTGTGAGGTGGTACTGGCATTGTAATGTTCTATGATCTCCCCCAGTTCCCGGATCACCTCTTCATTCCCCTCCTCAATGATATTTCTGATGGATTCAGACTCAATACATCGTCTCAATTGAATCAGATCGTCAATTTTCCCATTATTCAGAGTATACAGTAAGGAAAGGTTATTGGTGGTTCTCTCCTGTACCTTATTTACAATAAAATTTCCGCCCCCCTGGCGGCTTTCACAGATTCCTATAACTTCAAGTGCTTTCAGCGCTTCTCTTACAGAAGTACGGCTCACTCCGAAATTCTCCGACAGTTCCTTCTCTGTTGGAAGTCGTTCTCCAACTTTCAGTTTTCCGTCAATGATCATATCCTTGATCTGTTCTACAATATATTCATAATTCTTTTTGTTACCGATAACGTCAAACATAGTATCCTCCGATTTTGTGCATCTATTACATCATTTATTAAAAAAGGCAGGCTGTTCATGCCTGTGTTTTGTATAATTGTTATAATTTTACCACAATCAATAAAAATAATAAAGCACTTATAACAAATGAGTTAATAAGTTAACAAGGGAAAATGCATAAATTCAATTGACATATGGCATTTTTTGTGGTAGTTTATAACCATAATAAATTTGTATGACAATATTACAATATCATAATATGAACAATAAGAAAAGTAAATTGTTCGGAAATATCGTCAAGATAATGAATTGTAATGAAATGTAACTGCGGTTTTGCATAGTTTTTTGCCTGTGATCATAAGGCCGCTGCACAGTTACTATGGAATACAAATAATGGTTCCCGAAAATGTAATAAATACGAAAGGAGTTAAAGCATGAACAGCAGAGTGAAACGTTATGTTGCAATTACTGCGCTGGGGCTGGTATATGGCACGATGTTTAATCTTCCATATATCAAGTATGTATTTTACGACGCGATGATCGACGGAATGGGAGTGAGCAATACGAAACTGGGTTTGCTGCTTACAGTCTATACCATTGTCAGTACAGCGGGGCTGCTTCCGGGCGGATGGATCGCCGACAGGTTTAAGACAAAAGGAATTATTGTGGGCAGCGCGTTTTTGAATGGTATCATATGTTTTTTCTTCATGTTTACAATGAAGAATTACGCGTGTGCCATGATCACTTGGATCGTATCGGCCATTGCAGGTGTTACAGCATTTTGGGCAGCTATTCTGAAGGCTGTCAGACTGATATCACCTGAGGATGAACAGGGCAGGGCCTATGGATTTTGGGAAGGTGTGTGCGGGTTGTCGGCCACCATCGGCAATTTCGTGGCACTGTATGTTTTCTCAAGGTTTGACAACTCCACATCAGCGCTTAAAGGGGCAGTGGCCAGTATGGGATTTATGTGTATTATCGGCGGTTTCCTTGTATGGTGGCTCTATGATGAGAATATTACTTCCACAGATGAAAGAGGAGAAGAGAGAAAGCAGGTAAGTATTAAAGAGACATTTGCAGTATTTAAGCTGCCGAAGCTTTACCTCAGTTGTATTATCGTGTTCTGTAGTTACGGATTCTTCAGCAGCCAGTCCTTTTTGACACCTTATTTTACCAATGTTCTCGGGGCGGCAGTTACCTTCAGTGGTGTCCTGGCTATTTTCAGGAGTTATGGTCTTAAGATCCTGGGAGGTCCTGTGGGCGGTGTGATCGCCGATAAGCTTCACTCTCCGTCTAAACTGGCTATTGGGTGTTACGTGATCATGGCGGCAGCAGTCATTTATATAGCGAACGCAAAGGGGGGAAGTGAGCTGATCACAGTACTCACAGTATTGTCCCTGATCCTGGCAACCGTATGTTTTATGGCAAGAGGCACTATGTGGGCTACCATTGGAGAGGCACAGATCCCGCCGGAGATATCGGGAACGGCTATTTCGGTGGCGTCTATTATCGGTTTTAATATACCGGATACTTTTTTGCCGCCGCTTCTGGGCAGTTGGCTGGACAAATACGGAAATACGGGATATCAGTATATATTTAATTTCCTCATTGGATTGTGTGTCGTGGGTGTGATAGCTGCACTTGCCATGGTGTTGTCAAACAGGATATCAGCCAATAAAAAGTTAACTGTAAACCAAGGATAAAAATTTTGCCGGAAAGGAAGGATATTATGCAAAAACTGAAACTGAACGTGGAACGCTGCAAAGGATGCGGATACTGTGTCGATGCCTGTAAGCAGGGAGCCTTGTCACAGCCGGGTAAACTGAATAAAAAGGGATACAGTATTGTGGTGGCCGATGAGGAAAAATGTATACAGTGCGGAATGTGTTACCGTATGTGTCCGGACTGCGTGATTGAAATTTTGGAATAGGAGGGAAGACAATGGCAGCGGAAAAAGTCATGATGAAAGGAAATGAAGCTTTAGCGGAAGCAGCACTGCGTGCGGGCTGCAGATTTTACAGCGGATATCCCATTACGCCTCAGACAGAGATCCTGGAGTATCTGTCCTGGAGAATGGATGAAGTGGGAGGAGAGTTTGTACAGACAGAATCTGAACTGGCAGGAGTCAACATGCTCTATGGAGCGGCTTCGGCAGGAGCGAGAGTTCTTACAAGCTCTGCAGGACCGGGGTTTGCATTAAAACAGGAAGGCATCTCTTATCTGTGCGCGGCAGATCTTCCGGCTGTTCTGATCGATGTAATGAGGATCGGCAATGGTCTGGGGGATATCGCCCAGGGACAGGGGGATTACTGGCAGCTTACCAGAGGCGGAGGCAATGGCGACTACAGGACAATTGTTCTTGCGCCCAACAGTGTACAGGAGAGTGCAGACCTGATCGGTGATGCCTTTGATCTGGCAGACAAATACCTTCATCCTGTGATCATTGCATCAGATGCGGCTATCGGACAGATGATGGAGGCAGTATGCTTTCAAGAGATGAAAGAGGATAATATTGATAAATTTGACTGGTCAGTAAAAGGATGCAGGCCGGGAGACAAGCAGAGGATCATATCGAATGTATGTTTCTATGGACACCCGGATTATGAGGATTATCTCCGGAACAAGTATAAAACCATAGAAGACAATGAACAGCGGTGGGAGAGTATCCGGACAGAGGATGCTGAAATCATACTGGTGGCCTATGGAATTTCCTCAAGAGTAGCCAAGGAAGCTGTCAGAAACGGAAGAAAACAGGGATTAAAGCTGGGACTTATCCGTCCGATCACCCTGTGGCCGTATCCTGTAAAGGCATTCCAAAACCTGTCAGAAGATTTTAAAGGATTCATCAGTGTGGAAATGAACATCCTGGGGCAGATGGTAGATGATATCAAGCTGGCTACAGACGCGAAATATCCCATAGAATTTTACGGCACGTTCTTTGATGTGCCTGAGAGTGATAAGATAATCGAAATTGCCAAAGAAATGATAGAGAGATAGGGGGTTATGTCAGTGAAATTAAAAGCACCGGAAACAGTTACCTTCAGACCAACCTCATTTTGTCCCGGCTGTGGGCATGGGATTGCGGCCAGACTGATAGGGGAGATCATAGATGAAATGGGCTTACAGCAGGATTTTATCCCCACCGTAGATGTAGCCTGCGGAGCCTTAAATATGGATACCTGGAGATTTGATACGGTTATGGCAGCCCACGGCAGGCCTGTGGTGGTTGCCATCGGCGTGAAGAAGGTCCGGAAAGATAAATTATCTGTGGCCTATATCGGTGACGGGGCTGCATATGCCATTGGTATGGCTGAAACTATGCATGCGGCGCTGCGCAATGATAATGTTGTGGTTATCGTAATGAATAACGGCGTGTTTGGCATGACCGGCGGCCAGATGGCGCCTACCACATTGATCGGACAGAAGACCACATCCTCACCAAAGGGGAGAGACCCCCAAAAGCAGGGGGAGCCGTTTGACGTAGTAAAAGCCCTTGGACAATTTGATATTGCCTATCTGGCCCGTGCATCTCTTGACAGCCCGGCAGCAGTAGTCAAGGCAAAAAAATACATAAAAAAGGCATTTGAAAAGCAGTTGAACAACGAAGGATTTTGTCTGGTTGAAATTCTGGCACCCTGTCCCACCAACTGGGGATTATCGCCGGTGGACAGCCTGAAACATATTCGTGAGAAGACCCTTTCCTACTATAAAGTAGGAGAATTCGTAGATAAGAAAGGAGAAGAAGAATGACAGAAATTATTTGTGCGGGATTTGGCGGTCAGGGTGTATTGATAACCGGAATGATTCTGGCCTACTGTGGTATGCAGGAAGGCAAATATTTTACATGGTATCCTTCTTATGGCTCCGAAATGCGAGGGGGAACTGCCAATTGTAATGTGAAGATAAGTGAGGAAGAGATTGCAAGCCCATATGCGAAGCATTTGGATATTCTGGTTTCCATGAATGATGTGGCCATTGATAAATTTGAGCCGACTATGAAACCGGGGGCTGTCCTTGTGGCAAACAGCTCGCTTCTGGATGAGACACGGATATTCAGAGACGATATCAAGGTGGTAAAAGTACCGGCTACGGAGATCGCGTCGGGTCTCGGAAATCCCAAGGGCACCAATATAGTTATGCTTGGGGCGCTCTGCAAAGAAACAGGACTGTTTGAGAAGGATTTTATGAAGCATTCCATTGATGAGTATTTTGCGAAAATAGGGAAGGTAAATCCAAAGAATGCCCTTTGTTTTGATGCAGGAGTAAAAACGGTGTAAATGTGTTTCACAGAAAGCAGGTGAATATATGGATTTAAATAAACTGCTGAAGGCCAGGTCCCTTGCTGTTGTAGGTGCCAGCGAGAAATCAGGATTCGGAGGGGATACCTGCAGAAACATTCTGGAGTACAGAAAAGATCTGAGCAGGGTGTATTTTGTAAACCCCGGCAGGGATACCGTGCTGGGCAGAAAATGTTATAAAAGTTTATCAGAGATTGATGATGAGATAGAGTTGGCGATCATCTGTACTTCCCAGGCAACAGTATGCGGTCTGCTCAGGGAAGCAAAAACAAAAGGCTGCGGAGGTGCTGTTGTCTTCGCCAGCGGTTACAGTGAGACAGGTGATGAGAAGGGAAAAGAGGCGGAGGAAGAGCTGAAAACGCTGGCTAAGGAACTGGATATAGCGGTTTTGGGGCCGAATTGCGGAGGGTTCAATAATTATGTGGATGACGTGATCTCTTTTGCGTTTCCTGTGGAGAAGAGGGATAGAAAAGGAAGTATCGGATTCATTTCCCAGAGCGGTCAGTTCTGCATAAATCTTATGGACAGCGGCGATATGAGATTTTCTTATGCCATTTCTATCGGAAACGGTAAAATTGTGACACTGGAGGATTACCTGGACTTTCTGGTAGAGGATGAGAATACCACGGTCATCGCCATTTACATGGAAGGTGTGCAGGATGCAGAGCATTTTGCCGACTGTCTGAAAAGAGCTGCTGAGAAAAGAAAGCCCATCGTCATTCAAAAAGGCGGCAGAAGTGAAAAGGGGGGAAAGATTGCCGCCTCCCATACGGGAGCACTGGCAGGCACTGACCGAGCATATGATGCTGTTTTTGATAAATTCGGAGTCATCCGGGCAGATGATATGCAGGAACTGATGTCCACAGCACTTCTTCTCTCTACATTAAAGAAACTGCCTGCCAAAGCTGCTTTTGCATCTATGAATATATCAGGCGGAGAGACGGGTATCTGTGCAGACATGGGCAGTTCTTTCGGGATTTATTACCCTGATTTTGAGGAGGAGACTCTTAAAAAGTTAAGATCCATGCTTCCATCCTTCTGTACGCCGGGCAATCCTCTGGATATGACTGCAGCCCTGTGCTATGACAGTGATTTGTATGCGGAGGGGCTGAAGACAGTCATGGATGATCCGAATATTGAGATGGTGCTTATCGGGATCACAATACAGCTTGTAGTGTCAGACCCAACTATTTACAATATATATAACGGCGTTAAAAAAGTAGTGGAGCAGGGGTATACAAAGCCCATAGCGATCCTGCCGTTTATTGAGGGTACACGAAATCAGGATGTGGCAGAAAAATTCAGAGAGATAGGAGTACCTATCCTTCCAAGTCCAAAGTATGCGTTCTCAGCGCTCAGCCATCTCTCAAAATATATTGCATATGACTGTACAAAAAGAGAGCTGTCATTGGCTGTACCCCATAAAAAAGCAGGGGGCCGCAAAAAGGCTCTGAGTGAAGTAAAAAGCAAACAGATGCTGAAAGAGAGCGGAATTCCGTTGGAATTGGGTGTCATAGTCACAAGCAGAGAGGAAGTTTTGGCTCAGGCAGAAAATGTCACATTCCCTGTAGTCATGAAAATCGAATCTGATGACATTCTGCATAAATCCGACGTGGGCGGTGTTGTCCTGAACATAAGAAATGAGAAGGAAGCAGTCAGTGCCTATGAGACGATCCTGGAAAATGTAAAAAACAGGGCGCCCGATGCAAAAATAAATGGCGTGCTCATGCAGAATATGATGCCCCAGGGGACGGAACTGATCCTGGGGGTAAAAAGGGATGCACAATTTGGTCCTATGCTTTTGGCAGGACTTGGCGGTGTCTTTGTAGAGGTGTTCGGAGACAGCTCCCTGTATCCCATTCCCTTGAACAAAGAGGAGGCACGCCGGATGCTGGAGGCACTGAAATCCTATAAAATGCTGAAAGGCTGCAGGGGTACAAAGGCCAGGGATATTGATGCAGTTGTGGAGATGATGGTTTCCGTATCTGATTTTGCCGAAGCTCATAAAGATGAGTTATGCGAGCTGGATATCAATCCGCTGTTTGTTTATGAAGAAGGGCAGGGAACAGGCGTTGCAGACGCTTTAGTGGTTTTAGAGGAGTGAATCCCGCTGTGGATGGAGGTGTAGTCCTTGAAGGGAATAGATATCTGTTTTGTGGTACTTTATATGGTGATGATGTTGGGCATTGGTATCTATACGTCACGGAAACAGAGCAGTATGGAGACATATTATGTGGCGGGCAGACAACTGGGCACATTATCTATTGCCTGTCTGTGGATTTCCTGCTGGATCGGCGGAGCTTCTGTGATCGGCACCTCCACCAAAGCATACGATATGGGAATCACTGCCATATGGTATGTAGGGATTTTGGCAGTCGGATGTGGGTTGTTTTCTCTTATTTTCTCAAAAAAGGTAAAAAAGATAGGAGATCATCTGCAGAATCTTACATATCCGGATTTCATTGAGAGCCGATATGATCACAGATGCAGGTTCATCTCTACCATATGTACGCTGATCGGTATGATCGGGGTCACTGCCTCCCAGTTGGTGGCAAGCGGTGTGATATTAAACACCATCACCGGATGGGGAAGCGGTATATCCTTTACAGTAGCGGCAATCGTATTAATTCTTTATACGGCACTGGGAGGGTATCTGGCAGTCACCTACACAGACTGGGTGCAGGTAGGGCTTTTACTGATCGGGGTGATCATCGCGGTTCCCTTTGCCACCAAAGCTATCGGCGGTGTGGATGCCATTAGGGTTCTGCCTGACAGTTATTTTGATGTGGGAGCCTGGGGATGGCCCACTATTATAGCGTTTGCTCTGTCCACACTTCTGTCCTTTTTTACTACAATGGACAGCTATACCAGATGTATGGCGGCAAAGGACGCACGTACAGCTAAAAAAGGCGGGCTTATCGCAGCCCTCTGTATACTGCCCATCGCGCTGTGCGCCACGTATGAAGGACTGGCGGCAAAGGTCTTGATACCGGATCTTCCGAAGGGAAGTAACTCTCTGATACAGCTAATCCTCATTACATTTCCAAGCGGTATAAAAGGGCTGGTCATCACAGGTATTTTTGCAGCGATCATGTCCTCCGCGGATATTGCTATTTTAACGGCATCAGCCAATGTGACAAGGGATATTTATCAGAGATATATCAATCCTAAGGCAAAGGACAGGACCATTGTACGCCTGGGGACAGTCAGCTCCCTTTTCATAGGGGGAATCAGCCTTTTGTTTGCCTGGCTCAATCCGGATATAATGGATATTCTCCTTATCACCTTTACCTTCCTGTCCGCAGGGCTTTTTATCCCTACATTTTTTGGATTCTTTTGGCGAAGGGCAAGTATAAAGGCAGCATTTTACAGCATGACGTTGTCCATGATAACGGTTATTTTTTGGTATATCGGGCAATACCAGGGCTGGGGTGCTGTGTTCCGCATTGACGCTTTATGGCCGGGACTTCTGGTGTCGGCACTTGTATTCTTCTCCCTGTCCCTATTGAGAGAGCAGAGTCAGGAGGAGAAAGAAAAAATCAACCATTTTTTATCATAGAAAGGCGGAGAGACTATGAAAATTATCATTGCAGAATATCCGGAATCAGCGGATCGTGATCTGAGTATAGAAAAATCGGTATTCCCGGAGGATGCAAAACTGGTACTTGCTGTTTATACAAAAGAGACAGAAGATGAATTTATAGAAAAGTGCCGGGACGCGGACGCAATCCTGGTGGGATATGTGGGGATCAACAGGAGGATCATTGACGGTCTGCAAAAGTGTAAAGTCATATCCATACAGGCAACCGGCTGGAACTATGTGGACATAGAGTATGCCAGAGAAAAGGGGATCGCTGTCTGCGCAATAGGGGAATACTGTACGCAGGAAGTTGCGGACCATACAATTTTGCTGACCCTTGCTCTTCTTAAAGGACTGAAGACATATGAGAGAAGTGTAGAGAAAGACAAGGCATGGATCTATAATGCAAAACCCGGTTTAAAGAGAATAGAAGGACTGAATTTCGGCATTGCGGGATTTGGGAAGATTGGGAAAGCGGTGGCAAAAAGGGCTAAAAGCTTTGGCATGAACATTCTGGCTTATGATCCCTATATTCCGGATGATGTGATCCGGCAGTTGGGAGCAGAACCCGTATCAATGGACGGGCTTCTGGAAGAAAGCGATGTGATCACGATTCATATGAACCTCACCGCTGAAAACCAGGGGATGTTTGATCTGGAAAAATTTAAAAAGATGAAAAGATGTCCCATCTTACTGAATGTGGCCAGAGGAGGCGCTGTCAATGAACAGGATCTGGTATATGCTCTGGATCACAATATGGTGAGCGGAGCCGGGCTGGATGTGCTTTCCTCCGAAACGCCGGATATGAGTACAAACCCGCTGGTGGGCAGGGAGAATGTGATCATAACACCTCACAGTGCGTTTTATTCTACAACTACGGAATATCTGCTTTATAAAATACCTGCGGAGAATGTGCTTCGCTGTCTGGAAGGGAAATATAAGGATGCGAACCGGGTAGTGAACGGAGTGGGATTAGAATGAAAGATTGATGTATAAAAGAAAGTGTGAAAGAGGGCTTATCCTTAAACAAATTAAGGATAGGCTCTTTTTCTGATATAGAAAATAATGGGAAATTTTGGAATATGACAATATTCGACATAATTATTGAGAATAATTTGTAAAATATAAGGATTATATGGTATGATAATTGAAAAAATAAAGAATATGGAAAAACTGAACCTTTTATATAGAATCGTCTGAAAGCCGGATGTTCATACCTTTTGACGTTATGGGGGAGATACACGTGTTAAAAACAATAAAAGGAAAACTGATCGCTTATTTTTCTTTTGCTTTTTTATCTGTCATCATTATAATCTGCGGTTATTATTACTATACCAATTATAGTTTCCAGGAAAGTCAGATTATTCAGAATGTTAGCTCGAATATTGATTATATACAGAGTAACATGAACAGGATGCTTATGCGCTGTGAAGAATTTTCGGATAAAATATATTTTGACAACAAGATAGCAAAGGTTTTGACCAGGCAGTATGTTTCCACAAAAGATTATTATAATCTGGACGGGGATTTGGTGGATGCAATTGGGGATATCTCACTTTATTTAGATAACGATATTATTTCCCGGTATATACGAGGGATTGTGATCAAAGGCAATAATGGAAATGTAATAAAATATGGGGAAGATGCGGATTACATAAATATAAATGAGCTTACGGAGATGGATTGGTTCAAAAAAGATAAGTACAATAATTTTGTTGAATGGGAGTCCATGATACATAATGATTCGCCGGTAAGTCAGGTTAAGTATCAGATTCCATTTGTACGGCAGCTTATTTCCACATATACCGGTAAAAATGTAGGCTGGCTCTTTGTATCCATATCACCATCGATCATAAAGGATGTGGTGAAGGATTATGAGCTGTCCAGCGATGATATTTTGATCATCTGTGATAAGGATAAAAATTGCATTTACAGCAGTAAGCCTGAATTGTTCGGAACAGATATCTCGGATATGGTATCTGTCTGGGACGATGATAAGGCCATAAGCTATGATGAACAAAAATGGTTTGCGGTAAAAGATTATTCGGATTATTCAGGACTGGAGATTATTCAGCTAATCAATTATAAAGTCTTCCAAAGTCAGAGCGATATATTGAAAAAATCAACTCTAATTGTAATTTTGATTATGCTGGTGGTTATTTTTTCACTGACAAGCCTGCTCTCGAATAGCCTGACTAAACCCATTTCAAATATAACAAAACGAATGAAGTTAATATCAAAAGGCGATTTTTCCGTTGATAAAACCTTAGAGGGCGATGATGAGATCGGAACTTTAGGCAAAGGGATCAATATGCTTTCACAGAGTGTGGATTCGCTTATGGAACAGATTCGGAAAGAGGAGGCAATGAAGAAAGAGCTGGAATATAAAACCCTTCAAAGCCAGATCAATCCTCATTTTGTATATAATGTACTGAATTCCATAAAAATCATGGCGCAGCTCCAGGCGGCAGACAGTATATATATTATGGTGGAAAGCTTTGGTGAACTGTTAAAGGAAGTCAGCAAAGGTGTAGATGATAAAATTACAATAGAGAAAGAATTTGAGCTGCTCGAACGCTATGTTTATCTTCAAAAGATAAGAAAAAAGGGATTGATCAGAACAGAGTATGACATTGAACCGGGATGTGAAAACAGCCTGATCATAAAATTTTTGCTGCAGCCCCTTGTAGAAAACGCGATTTTACACGGATTTGAAGGAAAAAGAGGGATGGAACTTATTCATATCAGCGCCCGGCGCAGGGAAGATAATCTTCAGATCCTTATTCGGGACAATGGGATAGGAATGACCGAGGAAGAAATCAGACAGTTATTTGAATGCAACAACGAGAATAAAGTACATTATAATAAAATAGGTGTTAAGAACATCCAGGAAAGAATACAGATTTTGTATGGTCCGCAGTATGGCCTTTCTTATGAGAGTGAGTTAAATAAATATACATTAGTAAGTGTATTGCTGCCATTTGAAGTCAAAAGAGGTGAAGACAATGTTTAAAGTGGTTTTTATTGATGATGAAACCCTGGTAAAGCTGGGGCTTCGGTCTATGCTCAACTGGGAAGATGAAGGGTTTCAAATTGAGGGCGATGCTTCCACCGGAAGTGAAGGATTGTCCCTGATAACGGAAACAAATCCTGATCTGGTGATAACAGATATCATTATGCCGGATATGAACGGAATAGAGATGATGCAGAAAGTGAAGGAAAATCATCTGGATCCCATTTTTGTCGTGCTGAGCAGCTATGACCAGTTTGAGCTTGTAAAGAAAGCCATGAAGCTTGGGGCTAAGGATTATCTTTTGAAATTAAAACTAAACAGAGAAATACTTCTGGACATGCTGGAAACCGTTAAACAGGAACTCAAGAATAAAGGAAAAACAGACTGGAAGAATGAACCCTCCGTCTGGCAGACAGAGGAGCTACGGAAAGCCTTTCTAAAAAAGGCACTTCTGGGGGAATCCCTGTTAATGGAACAGAGTGATTTTGATCTGGGATGGAAAAATAAACCTGTGCGTATTGTGTACATAGTATCAAATGTTCATCATTTGATCAGCACCAAGGAAGAGACGGAGAAGAAGATATATCTGGAGACTATATGTAAACTGATCAAGGATATCAGCAGAGAATTTTTTGATTCCTACTGTACGCAGTGGGAGAAAGGGGAGTTTTTGATCTTTCTCTCTGAGGAGGGGGCGGAGGATGTAAACAGTGACCTGAATTTTATGTCGGAGGCAATTATTGATATGCTCATGCAGTACAGCAATATTCAGGCGTCTATAGGGATCAGCGGAAGTGTTACAGGGTATGAAAATTTTAAGGGAGCATATCTGCAGGCAAAATCCATAAAAAATATTCTGGCAAGAGATGGCTATGGCAAAGTGGTCTCTTTTGAGGATACTATGGAGACAGATACATTGAAAACAGGAGAGATAGCAAATAACTTTTTCAGTGCGGAAAAGCTTGCGTGTATCTGTGAAACTTTGAATCTGGACGAGTTGGAACAGTCTACAAAAAGAATTGTAGAGGAGATAAGAGGGAAACATGTTAAATTAGACAGTGCCGCCTTTCTGTGTACAAGATTTATGTGTCTTATGGAGGAGTATCTGAAACAGAACTGGCAAAATAGTTTCAGCGGCGGAAATCTGAATGATTTGATGAAGAAACTATATCACTCGGATACTATTGCGGAAATTATCGAAGTGTTTAACAACTATACTTCAAACATCAGACAATTTTTTTCAGAACAGGGAGATAACGAACAGGAGAGGATCGTACGGGAGGCAAAAAAATATATCCGGGAACATGTGTATGATAATATCAGTTTGAAAGAACTGGCCCAAGTGTTGTTTATCAGTTCTGGTTATCTGAGCACCACATTTTCCAAATATGAACCCATAGGCGTAGCCAACTATATCAATAAGGTGAAAATTGCAGAGGCGCAGCAGTTGTTAATGAAACAGCGTCTTAAGATATATGAGGTGGCCTTCAAGCTGGGGTACGAGAATGCCGGTTATTTTGCCAAGGTATTTAAGAAATATACAGGATGTACACCAAAAGAATATATGGAAAGAAAATAATTCCTATTTCCTGAAAATATTTCTAGAACTCAGAATGAAGATGGGTAAATAGCATATAAAATATTATTATTTCATTAAAATAGTGTACAAAATAACAAGAGGGTCGCTTTTGCCGGCCCTCTTGTTTTGTTATACTTGTCTCATGAAATTCAAACATTCAATTTTATAAGAAAGGACGGAAGGTATGAAAAAGTACATGGGGTACGAATTTGGAAGATTTATGATTCTGAATTTAAAGAGGGACGACCTGCTGCTTGAAACGATTGAAAAGGAACTAAAAAGGAGCGGGATAAAAAACGCGCTTTTGACAAGCGCCATCGGTTCCCTGCAGAAAGTAGTGCTGCATCGTGTCGTGGGGACAGGAAGAGAGCCGGAAGATGAATTTGTGACATTGGAAAAGCCAATGGAGTTGGCATCATTACAGGGAATGGTGTTGGACGGAAAAGCACATTTTCATATGGTGGTCTCTGATGTGGAACAATCCTATACAGGGCATCTGGAGCCTGGGACAAAGGTGCTTTATCTTGGAGAAGTATCCCTGGTTGAACTGAAAGGAGTATCACTCACCAGAGAAAAGAATGAAGACAATATCGGGATGATAGTGGAAAAGGAGGAGGAAAATTAGATGAGAAAAAGATTTTTAAAGAAAATGTATGCGGTATCAATGATAGGAATACTGGCAGCATCAACTATGCTGGCAGGATGCGGGGATTCTTCATCGGAAAAAGGATCAGAGGAAAAGACATCTGAAAGCAACAAAGATTCAGGAGATCAGATTGAGATCAAACTCTCAACAACGTGGACACAGGGTTCAGTAGCGCAGGACAACATAGCAGAATTAATAGCGGATTTTGAAAAAGAACATCCCAATGTGAAAATCGAACATGATGCACTTTCCACAGGAGATCTCCGTACCAAGCTGACCGTTCAGGCAGCCTCAGGAGATATGCCGGACGTTTCCTGGTGTCCCCAGAGTTATGCCCGAGAGTTTATTAAAGACGGCCTTATCATTGACTGGGCAGACATTGTAGAAGAAGATCCTGACTGGCACCAGTGGTTCGCAGATCCTGTTCTCGAAGCGCTGACAGAGACTGACGGCAAGATTCTGCTGGCACCTCTGGAGGCAAGTATTGATGGACTTTACTATAACAAGGCCATGTTCGATGAACACGGATGGACAGCTCCCAAAACATGGGATGAATTTATGGCCCTGATCCCTCAGATCAAGGAAGCCGGGATTACCCCGCTTGTCACCGGGGGTAAAGACAGCAGATTTGCCTGGATGGCTTCCGCATTTCTTGTGAGAAGCGGCGGCCTGGACAATTTCAGGAGTCTCTGCTACGGCGATGACTTAACAAACTGGAACGACGAATCTACAGGATTCCCCACAGCAGTCGCGAAGTTCAAAGAAATGGTTGACGCGGGCGCGTTTCCCAACGGCGTGATGGGAATGAGTGCCACAGAGGCAGATCAGATGTTTGCCAATGAAGAGGCAGCTATGTATTACGAGGGAGCCTGGAAGGTTGGTAACTTTGAGAGTGCCGGCGGCCCGGAATTTCTTGAAAAGCTTGACAGACTTGACTGGCCTGTTATGACTGACTGTGCAGATGGCAATCCTGACACAAGAGTGGGCGGATGCTTTATCGGCGTGATGGTAAAGGCAGGAAACGATGCGGAAAAGGAAAAACTGTGTGTTGAACTTGCAAAAGCTATCTGTTCTCCTGATTTCGGAATCCCGCTTATGGAAGAGGGCGGTCAGGTATATCCTGGCGTGGCTGAATATGACCGCACCACCTGTTCAGAAATCATGAATAAAATGATAGAAGCATTCCATGCGGCTGACAGTTATATTCCTTCCATGGATGGTATTGCCCCTCCGGCAGTTGACCTCGCTATCAAACAGACAGCTTTTCCGGGTATCATAACCGGAGAATTAGATGTGCAGCAGGCAGTTGATGAAGTTCAGAAAGCGGCTGAGGATTATGCGGCATCATTAAAAAATCAGTGATCACTAAAAGTAGTTGACATTATTTCATGAGTACCGGCTGTCTCACAGCAGCCGGTATTCAGGAGAAGGGTTGTAAAAATGATTGGAAAAAAGAAAAAAGATAATTTTAAGCAGGACAGTGTAACAGTGATCAAAAATCCAAAAACAAAAACGTTAGTGTATTTGGCTTTGACGATCGCAGCAGTTCTTGTGGTTTTACCTCTTATGTGGTTATTTTTTACATCCTTTAAATCACGTGTAGACCTTGCGAAAAATACATGGGGCTTGCCAAAGGTCTGGGAATTTTCAAATTACATGATAGCCTGGACAGGATCGAAGATTCCTCTTTATATGCTGAGCAGTGTCAGGGCAACTGCAGTTGCAGTTATACTTACGATCATTTTATCCACACCGGTCAGTTATGTTTTGTCCAGGTTTAAGTTTAAAGGAAAAAAGATATTATATATGTTTTTTATTGCCGGAATGATGATTCCTATTCACTCTACGGTAATTCCGATCTATACCATGGTTGGAAATATGAACATGAATAACAGTCTGGAGGTTCTGGGACTGGTTTATGGAGCTTTCAGGGTTCCCATATCAATATTTATACTGGAAGGTTTTATGTCTGCGCTGCCCAGGGAACTGGAAGAGTGTGCGATCATTGACGGCTGTTCCACTGCGAATATATTTTTCAAAATCATAGCTCCTCTTTCTAAGGACGGAGTGGTGACAATCTCGATATTGACTGTGCTGTCCTCATGGAATGAATTGTTGATCTCCATGCTGCTGATCAGTGACCCGTCTAAAAAAACATTGCCCAATGGCTTGATGGGATTTATCACAGAGTATAACTCGGAATATACACAGTTGGCAGCGGGAATCATGATCTCGATCATACCGGCCATTTTATTCTATGCATTTGCACAGGAGAAAATTGAAAAGGGTATGATCGCAGGCGCTATTAAAGGATAGGACGGGGGAGAGCAAAATGAAGATTACAAAGAAAAGTAAATTGACGGTTATCTTATTCGTCTTACCGGCCTTGATCGTCTATCTCATATGGGTCATATATCCCATTATCAACGCAATGTGGATGAGCATGCTGAAATCAGATACACTGCACAGCAGCCATTTTGTGGGGTTTGAAAATTATATAAGTGTATTCAAATCAACACTTTTCTGGAAATCCATGAGAATTTCACTTATATTTATTGTCTTGACCACAACGTTCCAGGTGATCCTTGGTTTCTTATATGGATATCTGGTTTATCTGCAGCCTAAAGGGTATCGGATTTATAAAATTTTGCTGTTCGTACCTAATGTTCTTCCTTCTGTTGCGACAGGATTTATATGGAGTTATATATACAGTCCCAGTATGGGTATATTAAAGCCTTTAATGGAAGCCATTGGACTGGGGCAATATTACATATCGCCCATTGCGGACCCGAAGCTTGCGCTGGTGGCAGTGGTATTTGCACAGATATGGAGTGGATTAGGAGTACAGGTCATACTCTTTAATTCAGGATTCATGAATATACCATCAGAAGTGATCGAAAGTGCGAAACTGGATGGAGCAACAGGTTGGAAAATGATAAAAACCATGGTAATTCCCATGTCCTGGGATATCACCAAGATGGTCATTATCTTACAGACCATCGGAGCACTGCGTTCCTTTGACCTGATCTATGTTATGACAGCCGGCGGACCGAATCATTCCACAGAGGTTCTTCCAATGCATCTGTTTGTAAATGCATTCCAGAACTTCAATCTTGGATACGGCAATGTAATAGCAGTCATATTGTTTGTACTAGCTATGATAATCACAGTTTTTATGAGAAAAGTAATGGAACGGGATAGTTTATATTAAAAAATAATAGTATACGGAGGAAATTAAAATGATGACAGATACAGAATTGATCAAGGAGCTTAGAAAATACAGATGCGCGGACCTCTGCGATGGCATGGATGCCATTGGTTTGGTGGACAAAGGAACCATGAATGAGGCCATGCGGCCTCTCAGAGATGGGATTGAATTTAAAGGGTTTGCCTACACGATCAAGCTGCTTCCGAAATCCGATGCTGTAAAGGTATGTAAGACACCGGAGGAGTGGAGAGAGGAATTAGGAAAAGAGTGTAATAAAATCTATAATTTTGTGGGAGAGATCACTCCGGAGCGTGCAAAGGATACGGTTATCGTTGTGGATATGGAGGGTGTCAGAGGTGGGCTTTGGGGTTCGGAAATCGCTATGACTATGATGGAACGCGGTATTGAAGGCGTGGTTCTGGACGGAGGATGCAGAGACTCTTATGAGACAAATCTTGAAAAGGCACCGGTATTCTGTACAAAAAGAACGTTTACCCATGCATATGGAAGAGTAGAACCGGGGGCATTGAACATTCCGGTCAACTGTGCAGGTGTAACCGTGAAGCCGGGCGATATTGTATGCGCAGATGACGATGGTGTTCTGGTGATCCCCAGAGAACGCGCAGAAGAGGTTATTATGTTTGCAAAAATGCAGTTGGAGGACGATATTGCTGTCCGTACAGAGCATTATGACAATTTAGGATTTGAGCATGATGAAACACTTAACAGAATGAAATAATGTCTCTGAAGAATAGGGAAACCTTAACTTGCGGCTTGTATATACAGGCCGCATATCTTCTTAAGAGCACAGGATCCAGGTAATACAGGAGGCAGTATAGCATGAAATACGGGATATGTCTTACACCCATCTATCCGGCAGCTATCAATGATATTACGGTAATGTCGCAGGTTATTGAGAAGACAAAAAATCAGAAAGTGTTTAATTGTGCAGAGATATATTTTGAAGGTTCCAAAGAAGAGGAGAACACCATCCGTAAGATGTTAGAAGATGCCGGTCTGGATACAGTGTATCTGGGGGGACTGCCTATAAAGAGAGATGGTATCGATATATCATCAGGAGATGAGGCAGAACGGAAAAAAAGCGTGGATAAGTGCAAAGGCCATATTGACCATGCAGTCCGTATGGGATGTGTCAGAATAGTGGTCGCCAGCGGTCCTGACTGGAAAGGTGATAAGGATAAAAAATGTATTGCGGAACAGATGAGAAAGTCTCTGGAGGAACTTGACATTTACTGTCGGGGAAGCCGTCTGGAAGTTTCTGTGGAACCATTCCCAGTGAGGACAGATCCGTATCTGGCAGTTGGAGAGACAAAACTGGTGCAGGATATTTTTAAAGACAGCAGTTTCCGCAATGTGGGAATCACCTTTGATACCAGCCATTTTTCTCAATTAGGAGAGGATATAGAGGAAAGTTTTCAGTCACTGAAGCCGTGGATACATCACATGCATTTGGCTAATTGTGTGATGAGGGATAAAACAAGCCCTCTGTACGGAGACAAGCATCCTGCATTTTCACAAAAAGACGGTGATTTCAGTATAGAGACCATCCATGACTTCTATCAGAGAATGAAGTCAAAAGGGGCACTTAAGGAAGTTGATATCTGTTCTCTTGAGATTGTAAGCAGGGGAAATGAGAACCGATATTATGATGAGGCCTGCAGGGAAGCAAAAATGATCTGGGAATTATAGGAGGAATATTGTATGGGGAATGGAGAGATCCATTTGTGGGAAACGTTTGAGATCGTACTGTACGCTGAGGGTAAATATGAGAATCATTATACAGACGTCTGTGTATGGGCGCATCTGAAGGGGCCGGATTTTGATAAGAAGTGTTTTGGCTTCTGGGATGGGGATAATGTATTCAGGATCAGAGTGACAGCGGTCCGCCCGGGGCTTTGGACATACACAACAAGGGCAAACGTAGAAGATAAAGGTCTTGTGGGAGTGACGGGAGCATTTGTGGGTATTCCTTGGACTGAGGAAGAGAAACAAGAGGTACAGACACGCAGAGGTATCATAAGAGCCAGTAAAAACGGACATGCCATGCAGTATGCAGACGGAACACCCTTTGTAATGGTAGGAGATACCTGGTGGGGATTGGCAACATACAGATATCCCTGGGATGAGAGTGAAACTGAGCATCCGATCGGCAGCAGCATGAGTATAAAAGATATGGCTAGGCAGAGGATCCGCCAGGGATTTAATACTGTTGGCATGATCGCGTCTTTCCCTACCTGGGCTGATGACGGTGAAGATGCATGGATCATGTTGGATGACGGACATGAAACAGCAGTCAGAAATGCATGGACTGTAGATGGTTCATCCAGACAGGGAGTCAGAAAAGATACAGCACCCTGTAAAGCTATGCATAATGAAGGCGGAAGGCCATTCTTTTTCCCGGGTAAGGTAGAAGGTTATGAAGAGATTGTTCCTGATTATGACAGGATCAACCCGGAATATTTCAAGGTACTGGATAAAAAGATTGACTGGCTGAACAGGCACGGCATTACAGTGTTTATCGAAGCAATACGCCGTGACTGCTCAAAAACCTGGAAATATTATTACGACTGGCCTATGGTTTATACCAGGTATATTCAGTATATATTTGCGCGTTACCAGGTAAACAACTGTATTTTCAGCCCTATCCATTTTGATATCAAGATGAATACCATAGACAGCCGTGAATTCAATGAACCCATTGATCTGCTGATAGATACTTACGGCAGGCCGCCTTTCGGAACCCTGATGGGAACCAATCCTTCCCCCAGTACCCTGATCAATTACGGAGGCCCAAAAGAGCAGCACTGGCTGACACTTCATCAGACCGGAAATTGGCGTGAACATGAACACTACTGGTATCTCACGGATATCTTCCACGCTTCTCCTGCCTGTCCGGCAGTCAACGGTGAACCTTATTATTCCGGTTACCCGGAATCCTCCATGAAAATAGATGAAAACGGAAATACCGTTACAGAGTTAGGCACCCTCACAGCCGACAGTGAGGAAGACCATTTAAACTGCCGATCCGGGTATTACGGAAGTGTTTTGAGCGGTGCTTATGGGGGTGTTCTGGCCGGATTTGAAGGCGGATGGGGGGCCAATATTGAAGAAGGCAATCTCTATAATATCTGGGATACCATGACTTTCCCGGTGAGTTACCAGGTGAAATATGTGCGAGATTTCCTCTTGTCTGAGGGCAGCAGATATACGGAACTGATTCCCAATGCTGAATTGGTGACACCCAATAAAGCAGGAGATCCTTACGGGTATAGAGGCTGGGCTTTTGCTTCTGCCACCGAGAAAAGGGATCTGATCCTGGGATATGTGGAAAGGGATTGTCCAAGAGTCGCGGTACGGGGACTGCGCCCATATGAAAAATATGATTTTATATGGTTTGATCCCTGTGACGGAACCTGGAGCGGAAGTACAAAATTAAGTGTCAGTGCGGTAGGTATGATCCATTTACCGGAGTATCCGGGCAGGCAGGACTGGGCATTTAAATTAAAGAAAATACAGGAGCCATACAGGATCGATACTTCCGAGAACCCCAAATCATCACTGGAGGAATATAGAAGGCAGAAGGTGCGGAAAGGGTAATGATATGCAGAGAATATTAAACGACCCGGATAACATAGTAGACGAAATGCTGCAGGGATTTTTCAAAGCGCACAGTGATCTTGTGGAGAGAACATCAAATCCCCGTGTAGTAAAGGCAAAAAATATTCCAAGGGATAAAGTAGGCGTGGTGACGGGCGGCGGTTCCGGGCATAAGCCTGCATTTGTGGGATATGTGGGGAAAAACTTATGTGATGCAGCGGCCGTGGGCGAAATTTTTTCTTCTCCGACGCCAGGTGCATTTCTGGATGCCATGAAATGTGCTGACCAGGGAAAAGGTGTTGTCTGTCTGTACGGCAATTATTCAGGCGACAATATGAATGTAAAGATGGCGGTCAAAATGGCAGAAAAGCAGGGAATCAAAGTCAGGACCGTAATTGCCAATGACGATGTGGCATCAGCTCCAAAGGAACAGCGGGAAAAAAGGCGTGGTGTTGCAGGCGAGATCCTCATGTGGAAGGCGGCTGGTGCAAAAGCGGCACAGGGGGCAGATTTGGACCAGGTTGCGGTGACAGCGCAGAAAGCTATCGACAATACCAGATCGGTTGGTGTGGGGCTGAAACCATGCGTTCTGCCTGCAATCGGACATCCGGGGTTTGAGATAGAAGAGGGGACCATGGAGCTTGGGATCGGTCATCACGGGGAACCGGGAGTGGCAGTGGTGCCAATGGAAACAGCCGATAAACTGGCAGAAAGAATGCTGGACATGATACTTGCGGATCATCCGTATAAGGCAGGAGATGAGGCAGCGGTCCTTTTGTCCGGGCTTGGCGCTACACCGGTTATGGAATTGTATGTTCTTTATAATGAGGTGGAAAAGCGGCTGACTGAAAAGGGAATTGGTGTTTATCGGGCATATGTGGGGAATTATTTTACATCACTGGATATGGCAGGAGCCACTTTGTCACTGATGAAGACAGACGATGAACTGAAGGAACTGCTTGCCATGCCTGCATACAGTATGGGATGGAAGTAGAAGATCAGGGACACACCTGGGGATATGAGGACATAGGGTAAACGGCATATGGATATACATGATGGAGGTATATTATGCAGGCATTTAAAAACACAGAAGGAAAATCCATTTTGTTGAGAATGGTTCAGGTGATCCAGGAGAATAAGGAGTATCTTGGCCAGATAGATGGAGTCATTGGAGACGGTGACCACGGAGCGAATATGAACAAAGGCTTTACTATGTTCTTAAATCAGTATAAAGACGTGGATTACAGTTTTACGGAAGGGCTTTATCACCTGGGTATGGTTCTGCTCAACGGGATAGGAGGATCAATGGGTCCTATCTACGGAACCATTTTCATGGCAATGTCAGAAGCGGCAGACGGTAAGGACGTGATAGGACTCAGTGAGTTATCCCAAATGCTGAAAGCTGCGGAAGAAGAACTTTTTACAATTGTGGATGCCCGAAAAGGGGACAAGACTTTAGTGGACAGTTTATCTCCTGCAATAGATGCGGTGCAGCAGGCGGCAGCGGCTGAAGTGGACTTTAGATCAGCACTGGATGCCATGTGCGCTGCGTCCGGGCAGGGGAAAGAACGTACCAGAGACTTGACCGCCAGGTATGGAAGAGCATCCCGTCTCGGGGAGCGTTCCAGAGGTGTGCTGGATGCCGGCGCTGTATCCTGTGATCTTCTTTTAAATGCAATGGCCCAAGGAATAGGGGAATTGCTGTGAGACAGAAATGAGGTAAGATATGAAAATTGCGATTGGCTGTGATCCCAATGCGGAGGAAGCCAAGAAGAGACTGATAGATTATATTACCAGGGAGGGACTGGGCACAGTGACTGACTTTGGCAGTACAGATGCGGTGTACGCTCACGTGGCTTTTTCAGTTGCCAGGGCAGTGGCAGATAAGGAATATGACAGAGGAATCCTGCTCTGCGGCACAGGGATCGGAATGTCTATTGCGGCAAATAAGGTAAAAGGCGCATATGCCGCATTGGTGTCAGATACATATTCGGCAAAAAGGTCACGGCTGTCAAATGATGCAAATATACTCTGCATGGGGGCTTTTACCATTGGTGATAAAGTGCGGGAAGAGCTGACAACAGTGTTTATACAAAATGATTTTATTTCAGGAAGTTCTTCACAGGTTAAAGTAGACGCGTATAAGGAATACGATGCAGAAAGATAGTGTTATATGAAAATTGTTAAAAAGGTAATAGATCATATTGAAAAGTGTTATGCAGTTACAGAATTTGAGTATGACGGAAAAAGGCATCTGCTCTGCTGTGCGGAAGGTAAAGGTCCATGCCGCGCATATGATTTACAGGGAAATCCGGAAGAAACACTTTGGAACGGACCGGGAGGTGTCATGACACTGGCACAGTTTCCTGAAGGGGACGAACCTGTTCTTCTGGCGACACAGGGATTTTTTTCTCCGGATGATGCGTCAGATGCAGAGCTTGTATATTATTACAGGAGAAATGAGCGGTGGCACTGCAAAACATTGTGCCGGCTGCCGTTTCTTCACCGATTCGGGATCGTGTGCAGCAGGGGGAAAAAGTATATTGTTGCGGCAACTTTAAAATCGGCGAATGCATTCAGTGGAGACTGGACTTGCCCCGGCAGAGTATGGGCGGCAGAGCTGCCGGAGAATATCCTGCAGTATGACAGCGGTCATCCGTTGAAGTTTCAGCCTGTTCTGAATGGACTGTATAAAAATCATGGTTTTAGCATAAACAGGGATGAAGAAAACAGTTATGCAGTGATCGGAACAGAAAATGGAGTGTATACTGTTTATCCGCCCAAAGATCCAAAGGAGCAATGGAAATGCAAGCTGATCCTGAAAGAACCCGCCAGTGACGTCTTATACCGTGACCTGGATCATGACGGGGAAAAAGAATTGATCATTTTATCTCCCTTTCACGGTGAGAATATCAGAATTTTTAAGAAAAATGAAAAAAATGAATTTGTTCAGGTATATGAGCGGGAGAAGAAGATGCCCTTTTCTCATGCGATATGGGGTGATGCCATAGATGGGCATGAACATGTATTTATCGGCGGAAGAGAAGGGGATAGAGAACTGATAGCACTTTATTACGACATGGAAAAAGAAGAATATAAGGAGTTCCGGGTGGATGCAGGCGCCGGAGCAGCCAATTGCATGTTGTTTCAGGTAGACGGACAGAGCAGGCTGATCTGTGCAAATCGTGAGACAGATGAAGTGGCAGTCTATTCTTTTGGATCTGATGACAGTCTGGGATAAAAAGGGAAAGTGAGGATGAGGTTATGAAGGCAATTTTAAAAGATAAAAGGGAAGCAGGATTTACACTGGCAGATATACCGGTTCCGGAAATCGGAAGAAATGAAGTTTTGATAAAAGTGGAGGCATCTGCCCTCTGCAGATCAGATGTGGACGTTTATGAATGGACACCTCTGGTAGAGAAGGCGAACTATGACCTGCCTTTTGTTATGGGGCATGAGTTTGCAGGTACTATAGTAAAGACAGGAGAAGACGTACAGGGATATGAGCCGGGCGACAGAGTGGCCGGGGAGACACATATCCCATGTGGTTACTGTGAGACCTGCAGGACAGGAAACCAACATATCTGCGGCAATCACATGGGAGTTTTGGGAAGAACGGTGGACGGATGCTTTGCAGAATATATTGCGCTGCATCAAAAAGCGCTGATCAGACTTCCTGAGAATCTATCTTTCCAGGAGGGCGCTATATTAGAGCCTTTTGCCACAGCAATGCATGCGGTCTCGAAAGCAAACCCATCCGGCAGATCCCTGCTGATCGCAGGTACGGGAACTATTGGGCAGATGGCAGTGGAAATCGCCAAATATCTGGGTTGTACAAAATTGTTTGCAGTGGACATCAGCGACACGAAGCTGCAGGAGAGCAGAAAACGGGGGGCGGATGTGACCATTAACGGTATGAAAGAAGACCTGGTTGAGATCGTTAAACGTGAAACAGACGGATACGGAGTAGATGCAGTCATTGATTTTACAGGAAATGAGAGAGTTATCAACCAGGAGGTGGAAGCCGTTAAGATCGCGGGAACCATCGTACATGTGGGAATGGTGGAAAAACCCCTGACATATAGGAATTTTATGTACGGCGTTGTCTATAAGGAACTTATCGTTACCGGAATCTTCGGAAGACGCATGTATGAGACATGGACAGAAGTTATGAATATTCTAAAAACAGGAAAGATCGATCTCAGATCATTTGTTGCCAAAGAAATGAAGCTGGAAGATTTCCAGGAAGCAAATAGAGAGTTTCCAAACGTTTCTGGCAGAATTGTTTTTCAACATGAATAGGGTCATGACATAAGAGATTGTAGCGAAAGGAAGAAGATATGGAATATAAAAAGAGGAAGGAAACCATGGATGGTAATACTGCCGCGGCTATGGCTTCTTACCATTTTACAGAAGTGGCAGCTATCTATCCCATCACACCTTCATCCCCCATGGCAGAAGCAGTGGACAAATGGGCTGCAGAGGGGAAGAAAAATATCTTTGGAAAAACAGTAAAATTGATGGAGATGCAGTCAGAAGGAGGAGCAGCAGGAGCACTTCATGGAAGCCTGCAGTCAGGTGCACTGTCCACTACCTATACTTCTTCCCAGGGGCTGCTGCTTATGATACCCAACCTGTATAAGATCGCAGGTGAGCTGCTGCCGGGAGTTCTGCATGTGAGTGCAAGATCACTGGCTTCTAATGCACTGAGTATCTTTGGGGACCATCAGGATGTTATGAGTATCCGCCAGACAGGGACAGCCCTGTTGGCATCAGGAAGTGTACAGGAATGCATGGATTTGGGCTGCACAGCCCATCTGTGTGCCATCAAGTCAAGAATTCCCTTCGTACATTTTTTTGACGGTTTCAGAACATCACATGAGATACAGAAAATAGAGGTGATCGGATCACAGGAGATCAGACAGCTTGTGGACTGGGATGCTGTTTCAGCCTTCCGTGACAGAGCGCTGAACCCGGAACATCCAGTCCTCCGCGGAACCACACAGAACCCTGATATCTTTTTCCAGGAAAGGGAAGCCGTGAACAGATTTTATCTGAACCTGCCGGAAATAGTACAGGAATATATGGACAAGGTTAAAGAGCTTACAGGGAGACCATATCATCTCTTTGATTATTACGGGGCAGAGAAACCGTCAGTGGTGATCGTCTCTATGGGTTCCTCCTGTGAGGTGATCAAGGAAACCCTCGATCATCTCAATAGAAAAGAGGATAAGTACGGTCTTGTCCAGGTTCGTCTGTTCCGTCCGTTCTCAAAAGCGGCATTTTTGAAAGCTTTCCCGGAGAGTACAGAGAAAATCGTGGTGCTTGACCGGACAAAAGAACCTGGAGCTAACGGAGAACCGCTGTACCAGGAAGTGCGCGCGGCATTTTACGGCGAGGACAGACATCCTGAGATCATAGGCGGCCGCTATGGTCTTGCGTCTAAGGATTTCACACCCGGAGATGTGGCGGCTGTACTGGAAAACGCGGAGAGTGACAGGCCGCTGAATGGATTTACCGTGGGGATCAGGGATGATGTTACATACCTGTCACTGCCGGTCAAAGAAGATTTTCCGGATACCGCGCCGGAGGGGACTGTAAACTGTAAATTCTGGGGACTGGGTTCAGACGGAACGGTAAGCGCCAATAAATCCGCAATAAAAATCATAGGCGATCATACAGAAAAACAGGTACAGGCCTATTTTGCATATGATTCCAAAAAATCAGGGGGAATCACCATATCCCATCTGCGTTTCGGGGACAAGCTGATCCGCTCTTCCTACCTGGTAAGCCACGGAGATTATATTGCCTGTCACAATCAGGCTTATGTGACACAGTATGACCTGCTGGACGGTATAAAGGAAAATGGAATATTTCTGCTTAACTGTATCTGGGATGACCGGGAAGTGAACAGCTGGCTGCCGGAAAACCTGAAGAGGATCATTCTGGAAAAAAGTATTTGTTTTTATACCATAGATGCCGTACATATTGCAGAGAAGATTGGACTTGGCAGACGTATCAACATGATCATGCAGACAGCATTCTTTGCACTGACACAGATCATTCCTGTGGAAAAAGCCGTGGAATATCTGAAAGCTGAAGTTAAGAAAAATTACGGGCACCAGGGTCAGAAAGTGATAGATATGAACTTTGATGCCATTGAAGAAGCACTGAAACATATCCATAAGGTGGACTTAAGGTTACTGTGCCGGGAGAGCGGGGAAGAACGAAAACAGGAAATCTGTACGGGCGACGCGGATACAGACTTTTTTGTAAATAACATTATGGTTCCCATGAACCGGCAGAAGGGTGATAACCTGCCTGTCAGTGTATTCAGCGGCAGAGAAGACGGGACCTTCCCTACCGGTACAACCCGGTATGAAAAACGCGGAATTGCGCTGATGGTCCCTGAGTGGGATGCGGATGCGTGTATTCAGTGTAATCAATGTTCGCTGGTATGTCCTCATGGCGTATTCCGTCCAAGGCTGCTGACTAAAAAAGAGCTTGAACAGGTACCGGAGGGGATCAGGGAAAAAGCAAGGCCTGCAAAGGGTTATACAGATACCCTTTTTTATATGGGATTTTCACCTATGGACTGTACAGGATGCGGGAATTGTATTCACATATGTCCGGCAAAAGGAAAAGCTCTTGAGATGGTAAGCCTTAATAAGAGAGCAGAAGAAGAGACTAAAAACTGGAAGTGGATAGAAGAACACCCGGGGACATTAGAATCGCCAAAAGGCAGTTATAGTATAAAAGAGACACAGTTTTTGCCGGTTTATTTTGAATTTTCAGGGGCCTGCGCAGGATGTGGTGAGACACCCTATGCCAGACTGATCACGCAGCTCTTTGGGGACAGAATGATGATTTCCAATTCCGCGGGATGCGCTACAGTATGGGGCGGAAGTGCGCCGGCGGTTCCTTACAGGAAGGATGAAAGAGGGCATGGGCCTGCCTGGGGATTTTCACTTTTTGAGGACAATGCAGAGTATGGCCTTGGCATGTATCTGGGCTACCATGCCGTGAGAGAAGAGGTTAGACAGAAACTGGAGATCCTGAAAGAGAAATTGGAGGAACCGGGAAAAAACAGGCCAAGGCTGTATTGCGCTTTAAGTAAATATCTGGATGAGTTTCAAAATTCAAAAGAAACGAGAACCCGTGCGGATAAGCTGGAAAAACTGCTGCAAGACAATATGGATATTCCGGAGGCAAAGCAGATATATGACAGAAGGGACTATCTGATAAAGCGTTCTAACTGGATATTCGGCGGAGACGGCTGGGCATATGATATTGGTTATGGAGGCCTGGACCATGTACTTTCCACAGGCGCAGATATCAATATCATGGTATTTGATACAGAAGTTTACTCCAACACAGGAGGGCAGTCTTCTAAGTCCACACCAAAAGCAGCCACAGCAAAATTTGCGGCAGCAGGAAAGCGGAGGAAAAAGAAAGAGCTGGGCCTGATGGCAATGCAGTATGGAGATGTATATGTTGCCCAGATTGCATTGGGGGCTAGTCCTGTGCAGGCGTTAAGGGCAATCCAGGAAGCTGAAAATTATCCCGGACCGTCCCTGATCATCGGATATGCGCCGTGCATTAATCACGGGATCAAAGGCGGTATGGGACGTACGCAGGAGCAGCAGAAGCGTGCTGTGGAAGCGGGATACTGGAACCTGTACCGGTATGATCCAACAAAAAAAGAAGAGGGCTTAAATCCGTTTATGCTGGATTCCGGAGCACCCAGGGCAGAGTTCCGGCAGTTTCTTGAAAGTGAGGTGCGATTTTCATCTCTGAAAAAGAAAAATCCTGAGCTGGCGGAAGAATTGTTTGCCCAGGCAGAAGAGGACGCACTGGTGCGTTATAACAGATACAGGAAAATGAGTACGGAAGTTTAGCAGGAGGGAATCCGTATGCAGATAAAAGGAATCCAGATAGAGGCAAAAGACCAGGTGGTTACCCTTACGCAGCAGGCGGAGTCCGGTGACAGGGTGTGCTACATTTCAAAGGGAATACGCTGTGAGGTAACTGCTGGGGAAGAGATTCCGCAGTATCATAAAATGGCCTGTAAGCATATAAATAAAGGCGAAAAAGTGTATAAGTACGGGAATGAGATAGGAGAGGCAGTGGCAGAGATCAAGGCAGGAGAATGGGTGCATATGCATAATCTGAGAAGTACCTGCCTGGTGGAGCAGCCATAAGAGGATAGGGGGACAAATTTCATGAAAATTCAGGGATACCACAGACCGGACGGAAAATTCGGGATCAGAAACCACGTGCTGATCCTCCCCTGTTCTCTCTGTGCCAGCGAGACGGCCAGATTTGCATCAGAGAATGTGGAAGGAACTGTGTATCTGGCAAATCAGGGGGGATGTTCTCTGAGCAGACGTGACCTGAAAGTTACGTTGGAAACTTTATCCGGAATTGCCGCAAATCCCAATATTTACGGGACAGTTCTGGTGGGAAACGGCTGTGAGGTGGTACAGGCATCTCTGCTGGCTAAAAGGATCAGAGAAAAAACCTGTAAGCCGCTGGAAGTGCTGGTGATCCGGCAGGAGGGCGGCAGTTTAAATGCGGTGAAGCGAATTGTGGAGCTGGCGGGGAAGATGAGAGAAGAGGCGGACAGAGTGCCTCTGGCTGAAGAAGATATTTCACGTCTGATCCTGGGGACGGAATGCGGAGGCTCAGACCCTACTTCGGGGCTTGTATCCAATCCTGTTGTGGGGAAATGCAGTGATCTGATCATAAAAGAGGGCGGAACGGTCATTCTGTCGGAGACGCCGGAGCTGATAGGTGCAGAACAAATCCTGGCTTCCAGATGCAGAAACGAGGAGACAGCAGAGAAACTGTTAAAGACTATAAAAGCATTTGAGGAAGATTTTCTGAGGGTGGGGGAAAACCCAAGAAGCGGGAATCCTACGCCGGGGAATATAGCCGGCGGCATTACCACACTGGAGGAAAAATCCCTGGGATGTATCCACAAGGCCGGAAGCAGCATTATTCAGGAAGTAGTGGAATATGGAGAACCCATCAACGAAAACGGACTGATCGTTATGGATACACCGGGTCAGGATGTGGCGTCAATTGTGGGAATGGCAGCGGCAGGAGCACAGATGGTTGTATTTACAACAGGACATGGTACGCCTACGGGTTCCGGAATTGTGCCTGTGATCAAACTCACCGGAAACCCGGAGACAGCGCATTTGATGAAAGACAACATAGATTTTGACTGCAGTAGTGTACTGACAGAAGGGAAAGAGATTGCCCAGGCAGGGGAAGAACTGCTTGCAATGGTCCGCGATACAGCCCGCATGCATAAGACAAAAGCGGAAAAACTGGGATTTCAGGATGTTTCCATAGCCAGATACTGTAATTTTGCCTGATAGATCAAGAGAGAGGAGCTGTAAAGCATGGGTTTTATGACAGCGAAGGAATATATTGAAAGTTTAAGAAAAATGAAGACAGTGGTCTATCTGTTGGGAGAAAGAGTTGAAAACTTTGTTGACCATCCTATTATTAGACCGTCTGTCCATTCTGTGGCTATGACTTACGCTCTGGCGCAAAATCCTGAATATAAAGATCTGATGACTGCTGTGTCCGGCCTGACTGGGGAGAGGGTAAGCCGTTTCTGCCATATCCACCAAAGTACGGAAGACTTGATAAATAAAGTAAAAATGCAGAGGCTCTTAGGACAGAAGACAGGTGCCTGCTTCCAGCGGTGTGTGGGAATGGATGCTTTTAATGCCATTTACTCCACCACATTCGAGGTGGACAAAAAATACGGAACAGACTACTTTAAAAGATTTTGCACTTACATGGAGTATGTACAGGAGAATGACCTGACAGTTGACGGAGCTATGACGGACCCCAAAGGTGACAGAGGACGTTCTCCCAGTCAGCAGGATGACCCGGATATGTATCTTCATATTGTGGAGAAGCGGGAGGACGGCATTGTAGTAACAGGGGCAAAGGCCCATCAGACAGGAGCTGTAAATTCCCATGAACAATTGATAATGCCCACAATCGCCATGAAGGAAGAGGATAAGGCATACGCGGTTTCTTTTGCTGTTCCTTCTGATGCGGAAGGCATCACTATGATATATGGCAGACAGTCCTGTGATACCAGAAAGCTGGAGAATACAGGGTGCATGGATTGCGGGAACTGTAAATTCGGCGGGCAGGAAGCGCTGGTAGTATTTGACAGAGTCTTTATTCCCTGGGACAGAGTGTTCTTATGTGAGGAATATGAATTTGCAGGTGTTCTGGTAGAGCGCTTTGCAGGTTATCACAGACAGAGTTACGGCGGATGTAAAGCGGGGGTTGGAGACGTGCTTATCGGTGCTTCGGCAACGGCAGCAGATTATAACGGTGTGTCTAAGGCATCCCATATAAAGGACAAGCTCATTGAAATGATGCATTTGAATGAAACCTTATATTGCTGCGGAATCGCCTGTTCCGCAGAGGGAAGCCCTACACAGTCAGGCAATTACCAGATTGATAACCTGCTGGCTAATGTGTGTAAGCAGAATGTCACAAGATTTCCTTATGAGATTGCCAGACTGGCGGAGGATATTGCGGGAGGGCTGATGGTTACCATGCCATCGGAGAAGGATTTTGAATCCCCGGAAGTGGGGGAAATGTGCAGAAAATACTTTAAAGGAAACAGTCAGACGGATGTTATGGACCGCATGAAGATCCTGCGCCTAATAGAAAATATGACACTGGGAACCGCAGCGGTGGGGTATAGGACAGAGTCACTTCACGGAGCGGGAAGTCCCCAGGCACAGCGTATCATGATCGGTAGACAGGGAAAACTGGCAGAAAAGCAGAGACTGGCTAAAAGTATCGCAGGGATAAAGGAGTGAACTTTTATTCCTGCGATGGGAGAAGAGGATGAGAACTATGAAAGAGATTGTTCTGGCAGGTGCCTGCCGGACACCGATAGGAGTTTTAGGCGGAGCCTTGGCTTCTGTGCCGGCTGCTGATCTGGGCGCACTTGTCATCAGAGAAGCCTTAAAACGTTCCGGGATTCCGGCAAAAGAAGTAGACCAGGTATACCTGGGATGCGTGATTCAGGCAGGGCTTGGTCAGAATGTGGCCCGTCAGGCAGCGCTGAAAGCCGGGCTGCCTGTAGAGGTGCCGGCTGTGACCACAAATGTGGTGTGTGGTTCCGGTCTTAACTGTGTAAATCAGGCGGCGGAGATGATTATGGCCGGTGATGCGGATGTAGTGATCGCAGGGGGAATGGAAAACATGTCCATGTCTCCTTATGCGGTACCCAACGGAAGATTCGGTTACCGTATGGGAAACGGCACTTTAGTAGATACCATGGTAAATGATGCTTTGACGGATGCGTTCCATCAGTATCATATGGGAATTACAGCAGAGAATGTGGCGGGAAAATGGGGACTGACCAGACGGGAACTGGATGAATTTGCTGCTTGGAGTCAGAGTAAAGCTGCCAATGCACAGGAAGAGGGAAGATTTGAAAGAGAGATCGTTCCGGTGACTGTAAAGAAGAAAAAGGAAACCATTCTGGTAAGCAGGGATGAGGGCATTCGTCCCGGAACCACAGCAGACAGTATTGCAAAGCTGCGCCCTGCATTTAAAGAAGACGGTGTCGTGACGGCTGCAAATTCTTCAGGTATTAATGACGGTGCGGCGGCCCTTATTGTTATCAGCAGAGAAAAAGCCCATGAGCTGGGAGTTAGACCTATGGCAGTGTGGAAGGGGGGCTCTCTTGCAGGAGTAGATCCTTCGATTATGGGGATCGGACCGGTGGCAGCCACCAAAAAAATCATGGAAAAAACAGGATTTGAGATAGGGGATTTTGACTTGATCGAGGCAAACGAAGCGTTTGCGGCACAGTCTTTGGCAGTTGCCAGAGAACTGGGGATCCCGGACGAGAAACTGAACGTTAACGGCGGTGCGATCGCCCTTGGTCATCCGGTGGGGGCATCAGGGTGCCGTATCCTGGTCACACTGCTCCACGAGATAGAGAGGAGAAATGTGAGCACAGGGCTGGCAACCCTCTGCATCGGAGGCGGTATGGGATGCGCTGCAGTTGTAGAGAGAGTCTGAAGCTTCATGACAGGAAGTGAAAGCATGGAAATTATCAATATGAAATATATCAAATATGAAGAGAAAGACCAGTATGGACTCATAACCCTGTCCAGAGAAAAGGCGCTGAATGCATTAAACAGGGAACTGCTGGCGGAGCTGAATAATGTCCTGGATTGTGTAAACCTAAAAACCGTGAGATGTCTGGTGATCACAGGGCAGGGGAAACGAGCTTTTGCAGCAGGTGCTGATATTGGTGAAATGAAGAATTTTACCAGAAAAGAGGCAAAAGCATTTGGTATGCTGGGAAATAAAATATTCAGAAAAGTGGAGACATTTCCCGTACCGGTCATTGCTGCTGTCAATGGATATGCCCTGGGCGGCGGGTGCGAACTGGCCATGAGTTGTGATGTGCGGCTGTGTTCGGATAATGCGGTGTTCGGGCAGCCGGAGGTCAGTCTTGGCATCACGCCGGGATTGGGCGGGACCCAGCGTCTTGCGCGGCTGGTGGGTATTTCCGCGGCAAAACAGATGATTTACACTGCCTGCAGTATAAGTGCTGATGAGGCTTATAGAATAGGCCTTGTAAGCGCTGTGTATCCCTGTGCAAAACTTTTGGGGCAAGCAGTTAAAATGGCGGAACAGATAGCCGCAAATGCTCCCATTGCAGTTCGCGGATGTAAAAAAGCCATAAACCAAGGAATTGAAGCGGGGATGGAGCAGGCTGTTTCTTTGGAGACAGAGGTATTCGGAGATTGCTTTGGCAGTCGTGACCAGTTGGAGGGAATGACAGCATTTCTGGAAAGAAGAAGGAGCAGCGGATTTCTTAACATGTAAAACAGAACAGGAGGTACGGATGAAAGTAGGCATTATCGGAGCAGGCACAATGGGAGCAGGCATTGCCCAGGCATTTGCCCGGACACAAAAATACGAGGTACTCCTGTGTGACTTAAACAGAGAATTGGCGGAAAAAGGCAGAAACAAAATTGCAGATACACTGAGGCACAGAGAAGAAAAAGGGAAAATAAGCAGCCGGGAAGTCTGCGAGATCATGGAAAACATAACCCCGGGAACCATTGAGGACTGCTGTGACTGTGGTCTGGTCATTGAAGCAGCTATTGAGGATATGGGAGTAAAGAAGCAGACATTCCGAAAACTTCAGGATATTTGTGGAGACAGTTGTATTTTAGCCACGAATACCTCTTCCCTTTCCATAACGGAAATAGGGGCGGGATTAAAAAAACCAGTTGTGGGAATGCATTTTTTTAACCCGGCGCCGGTTATGAAGCTGGTAGAGATCATCACCGGGATAGATACACCGGCAGAGACAGTACAGATATTAAAAACCATAGCGGAGGATATAGGAAAGGTACCGGTTCAGGTAAAAGAAACCGCCGGATTTGTGGTCAACAGAATTCTTATCCCTATGATCAATGAGGGGATTGGGTTATATGCAGAAGACACAGCCAATGCGGAAGACATTGACACAGCTATGCGGCTTGGGGCAAACCACCCCATGGGTCCCCTTGCCCTGGGAGACTTGATCGGACTGGATGTGGTTCTGGCGATCATGGAAGTGTTACAGAGCGAGACAGGAGACCCCAAATACCGCCCTCATCCATACCTTAAGAAAATGGTCCGCGCCGGCAGGCTGGGCAGAAAAACAGGACAGGGATTTTATACATATGGATAGGGAGGCATATCAGAACCGGAGAGAACAATTTAAGAAATTCGCGGAGACAGCGCTAGCGGCCGTGGCAGAAGAGACAGATGAAAAGGAAAAGTTTCCGGATTACATTGTGGAAATACTTGCAAAAAAAGGCTGGATGGGGCTTCCTTTCCGTACAGAATACGGCGGTTTGGGCCTGGACAAAATGACGCTGGGGCTGTGTATAGAGGAACTTTCAAAGGTATGCGCCTCTACAGGCCTGATCGTATCGACCCATACACTTTTATGCGGCGGGCCTATAGAGAAATACGGAACTGCACAGCAGAAGACCAAGTATCTGGAACCTCTTGCAAAAGGAAAAAAACTGGGCGCGTTCGGTTTGACAGAACCTTCAGCGGGAACGGACATCTACGGTATGGAGACAACAGCAGCAGAAGATCAAGGCCAATGGGTATTAAACGGGAGAAAGATTTTTATCACCAACGCGCCGGAGGCGGAGATTTATGTTATTTTTGCGGTGACAGACAGGAAGGATGGGGACAGAAAGGAAATTTCCGCATTTATTGCAGAGAAGGGCACACCGGGGTTTCATTTTGGAAAAAAAGAAAGAAAAATGGGTATCCGGGGAGCGGCAAACACAGAACTGATATTTGAAAACTGCAGGATTCCATCCTCAAATATCCTGGGAAAGAGAGGGGAGGGCAAAAAGATTGCTCTGGATACTCTGAATCAGGGGCGGATCGGCATTGCGTTTCAGGCATTGGGAATTGCGGAAGGCGCGTTTGATAAGACCGCAGCGTATGTAAAGAGACGGGAGCAGTTTGGGAAAAAAATCAGTGATTTCCAGAATACAAGATTCCAACTGGCGCAGATGAAGACCAGGATCGAGGCGTCAAGGCTGCTTGTCTATGAGGCGGCATGGTGCGGTACAGGGGAAGAGGACTTTCCGGCAAAAGCAGCTATGGCAAAACTGTTTGCGTCAGAGACTGCAATGGAAGTGACGGAAAAGGCGGTACAGCTTCACGGGGGATACGGATATCTCCGGGAATATGGGGTAGAACGAATGATGCGTGATGCCAAGATAACGGAGATTTATGAGGGGACCAGTGAAGCACAGAAAATGGTGATTGCTGATGGGATACTGAAATGACCATTGCAGGACAGCATCAACAGAGCTGAAGATATAAAAATGAGGCTGTGGAGTCAACAGATAGGGTATCTGTCAATTCCATAGCCTCTTTGTACGTTCCTGAGGTGATTCGAACACCCGACCTACCGCTTAGGAGTTCCCTATGGAACGTGGTAGCTGGTAGTCCGATATTCCTTACAGGTACGTTTAATACCGCAAAATAAAGATAAAGCGTCTGTCACTCTTGGCAACTAATATCTTCAAATGTACCATCGTACACCACAGAGTGTTAGCAGCCTGTTAGCAAAAAGAGTAAAACGCAATCTGCATTTGCGATAAAGGCAAAAATCAATACTTACTACTAAGTAATATTACATCATTTATCACAAGAAAACAAGATACTCGTATGATTTGGACGTTCAGAAATGAGCGTCCTTTTAGCAACAGTTTTTCTATGACAAAGATATAAATCTTTTAAATATAAATAGCTTTTTGTTCTAATATCAAGTATAATCAAAGTGAAGAAGTGTATGTATATGAAAGAAAGAGGGGAAATTATGCAGTTAAATAACTACTTAGAGTATCTCGAAAAAACAGCCGATTTTTATCCAGACAAAGTTAAACGTTACTTGATAAAACAATTTATTCAAAATGGCATTGCTACTAAGCAAATTGATACTTCCGGGCAACTGTGCCTAGATGGAATGGAATGTATAGATATTTCTGAAAAATCATTGTCTGAACAATTATCAACGTGTATTTGCCAAAGTAAACGTGCTCGTCAATATCTTGAAAAATGGGAATTTTTAAAAGATTACAAGTATTCTGTTGTTTTTACTTGTGATGATTTTACATCGGTTTTAGCAAAAATCAAAGGTATCTCTCCTCTTAAAGATGACTATGAAAACAATTATCTTTATACTTCTTTTATAGATCCTGTTCCTTATGTTACAGATAAATATTGTTTTCTGAAATTTAATTTAGCTTTTGCAGCAGTCCACCCTTTGTCACAAGAGGAATTTTTAACTAAATATCCTTTCTTAGTCGTTTTCCATGAAGATGGAGAACTTATAGAATTTCGCTTTGACGTTTTGAAAAGAGTTTTTTTGTCTGATAGAAAAGAACAAACTATCTATTCTAACTTAATAACAGAAATGATAGAATATCTAAAAGAACACTTTGATTGTAACTTAAATCCATTAGATTTAGATTTTATGGTTAATGTTTGTAAAAAAGATACCGACGTAAAATTAATTGCTCAGTATATGAAGTTACCTAGTGGTGGCAATGCACAATTAGAAGTGGGTAATAATCAGGAATATGTTTTACCTTTCATTGGAGAATTAAGGTCTTTATTAAGCGATAATCAGGTAGAATTAGAAGCTGTTCCTGAGTTTAGGGAAGCTTTAGAACAATTTATGTTTGAAATGGAAGAAATGTCCGATTACCCTTGGATTGAATTACTTTGGGAAAATGAAATTAAAACAAGAAGTATCCGTGTAAAATTTGTTTTTAATTACATGAATAATTCTTATTGTTTAATACAACATTATTATAGCAATGTGCTAATTGGAATGGAGCGGATGAATTATGTTATCGAATACATTATCAGTCATAGAAATGACGATACAACACAAACTGAATAACAAGGTAAACATCACCGCATTAATTGACTTCTTCAAGAATTACAAGAAAAATATGTGGGTTTATCCCGGTGTTTTAAAACGAAAATTTTCTTTATCTCTTCCAGAAATTTACGATTTTTTATCTGCTTTAGAAGAACAAGGTATTTTACAAAGCTATTATGAATTATATTGCAGTAATTGCCAAAAAAGCATGGGTACAGTTCGCTTATTTAATGAATTACCAGATACTTTTGAATGTGAGCTTTGTCACAGCGAACTTTCATCACTAGAAAATTCTTTTCTGATTTATAAGGTGGTGCGAGATGATTAATACTTCCGATATGGAACTCTCTAAAGCATTAAATATACTTGATAGTATTTCTGATGAATTAAGATTTGAAAAAATTTGTCAATTAAACGATTTACAAAAATCAACTTATAAGGATTTGCTTAATGAGTTTAAACGATTGCACGGATTATCAACAGCTACAAACAATCCGCCCAAAAATCTGCACAATTTGAAAGGAGCTGCTTTAGAAAAACTAGTTGCTTATTTGCTCACTATATCTGGTGGAATTTTTTATGTAGATAAAAATTTACGAACCTCTACCAATGAAATAGATCAAATAGTTTCTTTAACTCCTAAAGGAAATATTTTATTGGCTTATCATCTCATAAATCCGAAACTTCAAAGTTTTTTGGGCGAATGTAAAAATTATGATAAACCTATAAGCGTTACATACATTGGAAAGTTTTGTAATTTATTACTAACTCATAATGTAAAATTAGGTATTCTATTTTCCTACCATGGTACTAGTGGCTCTGGTTGGAGTAATGGTGCTGGATTAATCAAAAAATTTTATCTTCATAAAGAAACTCTTGAAGAAAAATACTGTATTATTGATTTCACTATAAAGGAATTTGAGGAAATCTTAGCAGGAAAAAATTTATTGCAAATTATAGAAGAACAATTAAAATCATTACAATTTGATACCGACTATACAAGGTATCTTTCAAAACATCCCGCCGAGTAAAAATTTACAGGAATTTTTAGGACGTTCAGAAATGAACGTCTATTTTTTTACCCTAAATCACGAAAGGAGCATTAAGTTTTATGAAAAAAATTATGAAACGTTTATTGACTACTATACTTAGTCTAACTACGATATTCACATTTTTGCCTGTATCACAGGTACAGGCTGCCGAGACACAATACTGGACAGAGTCAACGGAGCGTGTCGGTATCGTTGAAAAAGTGATGAATGATGGTTCTATCGGTTCAACATTCAACGAGGGGCATATGAAAGTTGAGGGCGAGACCGCCTACTGTATTGACATCAATACTGCTTTCCAAAATGGGTATAAGACACGTTCTGACGCAAGCACTCGAATGAGTGCAGACCAGATCGCTGACGTTGCCCTATCCCTTGAATATATAAAACAATTTACAGCCAGTCACAAAGAACTGAACCACAAACAAGTTTACCTGTTGGAGCAATGTGTTGTCTGGCAAAGATTGAGCGTACATCTTGGCTGGAATTGTGACAACGTCAGAGCTGCTTATGATGAAATACCAAAAGCTACACAGGACGAAGCCTACAAAGGAGCAAAAGCCTTTGTGAAAGAAAACAAAGGACGTTATGACTGTGGTGGCTACATTTACTCTGGCGAGGGGCAAGAACTCGGACAATTCTGGGCGAAGCTGGCGGTAGGTAATGCCACATTGAAAAAGACATCTTCCAATAGTATCGTAACCAGTGAGAATGACTGCTATTCCCTTGCTGGTGCTGTCTACAGTATCTATTCAGACAAAGACTGTAAAAAACACATTGCTGACCTTACTACAGATGGCAGCGGAAACACAGATACTTTGGAATTAAGAGCTGGCAGCTATTTTGTAAAAGAAACAAAAGTGCCTACAGGTTTTGCGTTGGATACCACAGTACACTCACTGATCGTCAAATCTGGCGAGACCGCCACATTGAAAGTCAGTGATACACCAAAGGTTACAACGACCTTGATTGATTTATTCAAAATTGATATGGAAACAGGAAAACCTACGCCGCAAGGGAACGCCACTTTAGAGGGTGCAGAGTTTATCTGGAAGTATTACGACGGTTATTTTACCAAAGACAATCTTCCAGCAGAGCCATCACGCACTTGGACTACGAAAACAAAGGCTGAAAAAGCCAGTGACGGTACAATCCATTATGTTTCCAGACTGGCAGACAGTTATAAGATAGCTGGTGACAGCTTCTACACACAGAATGGTGAAAACTGTCTCCCACTTGGAACAATCACCGTTGAGGAAAGCAAAGCTCCAAACGGTTACTTGCTAGATGGTGCTTATATGCAAGCTGCTGGCAGCGAGGAACAAATCTCTGGTATTTATCTTGCACAGATTACAGAAGATGGTGAGCTTGCAGCTATCACAGGCAGCAACCAGCTTTCTGTATCAGATAAAGTCATTCGAGGTGGTGTGAAAATCCAAAAACGAGACCTTGAAACAGGCGACAGCAAACCACAAGGCGGTGCTACTTTCAAGGATACAGAGTTTGTCATTACAAGTCTTAATTCCAATCCAGTATTGGTTGAGGGCAAGATGTACGCCAAAGGTGAAGCTGTTAAGACTATCCATACTGGGATAGATGGAATTGCTGCTACTTCCGCAGATACACTACCTTATGGAAAATACCGTATCGAAGAAAGCAAAGCACCTACAGGTTATCTGGCACAGGGAGCAAAGCCTATTGAATTTGAAATCACCGAGAATGGAAAAATCATTGATTTAACTGTTGAGGATACTTCCATCTATAACCAGATTAAACGTGGCGACATTGAGGGTGTAAAAATCGGAGCTGGCACGCATAAGCGATTGGCAGATGTACCTTTCAAGCTGACAAGTAAGACTACAGGAGAAAGCCATATTGTTGTGACAGATGATAACGGACAATTTTCTACCGCTTCCAGTTGGGCTTCCCATAAGCACAATACCAATGCTGGCAAGACCAGTGAGGACGGTGTTTGGTTTGGTACTTCTGAACCAGACGACTCAAAGGGAGCTTTACTTTACGACACTTACGAAGTTGAAGAATTGAGATGTACTTCTAACAAAGGTTTTGAGCTTATCCCTGTCTTTGATGTAGTCGTATCCAGAGATAAAGTTGTCGTGGATTTAGGTACACTTACTGATGAATACGAAAAGGAAATCTCAATCCATACGACTGCCGCAGACAAAGAAACTGGCGAAAAGTCCATCATTGCTGGTAAAGATGTGACTATCGTGGATACGGTCACTCTTGATAGTCTTGAAAAAGGCATGAAATATCAGTTAAAAGGCTGGCAGATGATAAAAGAAGAAAATGCCGAACTGCTTATTGACGGTCAGTCTGTAGAAAGTGATTACACGTTCACTGCCAAAGGTGAAAAGATGGAGGTTGAAATAGCATTTACCTTTGACGCTTCTGCACTTGCTGGAAAATCCTTAGTAACTTTTGAGGAATTATACAGCCTTGAAAATCCAGATGAGCCAGAAAAAGTGGCTGAACACAAGGACATTGAAAACAGTGAGCAGACGGTATTTATCGCAGAGCGTATCATTACCATGCACACCAAAGCTGCTGACAAGTCTACAGGTGAGAAAGTCATGGAAGCTGGCAAAGATGTGACTATTATAGATACGGTCACTCTTGATGGACTTGAAAAAGGTGTGAAGTATCAGTTGAAAGGCTGGCAGATGATAAAGGAAGAAAATGCCGAGCTGCTTATCAATGGTAAACGTATTGAGGGTGATTATACATTCACTGCTACAGATACAAAAATGGAGGTACAGGTATCCTTTACCTTTGACGCTTCCGAACTTGCTGGAAAGAGCCTTGTCACATTCGAGGAACTTTACGACATCAGCAATCCAGAAGAACCGAAAAAGGTTGCAGAACATAAGGACATCACAGATGATGGACAGACTGTAACATTCAAGGAAAAGCCTACCACTCCACCAGAAGAACCAGAGAAACCATCTACCCCAGAGAAGCCAAACACTCCACCATCAACGCATACCGATTCACCAAAAACTGGTGATAACACACAGGTAGGATTGTTCTTAGGTATGCTTGGCGTATCTGCTGCTGGTCTGCTGATTCTTGCATATAAGAAACGCCGCAGCTTGAAAAGTCATTAGGTAACTGCCTATGGAAGCTGCTTCACGCTCACCGCCTGTAAGAACCAGCATTTGTCTGGTCTTTACAGGTGATACATAGAAAAAAATTAGAAAGAAAAGAGGTAAACATTTATGGAATTAAAACACGTTATCCCTAACATGGAGAAAACATTTGGAAACTTGGAATTTGCTGGCGAGAATAAGGTGGATCAGCGTAGAGTCAATGGACGTATGACGGTCATTTCTCGAAGCTACAACCTTTATTCTGATGTGCAGCGTGCAGATGATATTGTGGTGGTGCTGCCAGCGTCCGTCGGTGAGAAGAATTTTGAGGTTGAGGAAAAGGTACGACTTATCAACCCGAAAATCACTGCTGACGGTTACAAAATCGGCAATCGTGGATTTACCAACTACATTTTGTCTGCTGACGATATGGTGAAAGCATAAGGAGGAAAAAAGATTATGAGATTAGCAAACGGAATTATCATTGATAAAGAGAAAACCTTTGGTATGTTGAAATTCTCGGCGTTACGTCGTGAGGTACATTTACAGAATGAGGACGGTACAGTATCCGAGGAAATCAAGGAGCGTACCTACGATTTGAAGTCCAGAGGACAAGGTCGCATGATACAGGTATCCATTCCAGCGTCTGTACCACTTAAAGAATTTGATTACAATGCAGAAGTGGAAATCATCAACCCTGTAGCTGATACTGTGGCAACCGCTACGTTTCAAGGGGCAGATGTTGACTGGTACATCAAGGCAGATGATATTGTGTTGAAAGGAAAAAGCCAGACTGCTAATGTCCAGCAACATAATCAATCATCAAATAAGAAATAAATATATACAGTTTAACGTACCAGATATATAATATCATTAAAATCACTTTGGAGGTTACTAAAAATGGACAGTGCATTAGATAAAGTAGGTTTATATGATTTTTTTGGTGTGTTTTTGTCGGGTATGTTAACTGTAATTATTTATCATTTTTTAGGAATGCCAGTAACTTTTTTTACAGAGTTTACTGAAAATGATTTTATTGCTGTGCTGTTTTTCTTATTAGGTAGTTACTTCATAGGGCTTATATTGCAAGAAATAAGCTCTAAAATCGTTAAATGTATTAGTTATTATTGTCATATGCCTAGTAACCTGTTTATTCTATAGGCGTTGTAAGCGTTTTGCAGAATACAAAGTACGAGTAGTGCTAAGACATTATGTACATCTAACTCATATCAAACAAAACAACGAGCAGTAAATTCTACGGAGTTTGCTGCTTTTTCCATGTCAAAAATGAAAGGAGTTTTTATATGTCATCATTCAAAAAACGTGGACACCGTATCCGAGCTAGTGACAGGTCACTGGTTCTACGGTCTTTGGTCGGTCATGTGGCACTGCTCTTTAGTGCTACAGTGCTGCTCTTGAATATCAAGACGGTATTTCAGACTGATTGGAAGTCGGTAACGCTTCTGCAAGATGGCAGCGTCCACCTTACCATCACACCTTATATGATGTTTACCATGATAACCGCAGCTCTGGTGTGTGTGGTCGCAGCAATCCTGTATTACCGTTTCCAGCCCGATAAGGTGAAGCAACTCTATCACCGACAAAAGCTGGCAAGAATGATACTGGAAAATAAGTGGTATGAAGTTGATAAGATACAGGACAGCGGTTTTTTCAAAGACCTGTCCTCTGACAGATCAAAAGAAAAAATCAGCTACTTCCCAAAGCTCTACTACCGCCTTGACAGCGGACTGATATATATTCTTGCGGAAATCACCCTCGGCAAGTATCAAGACCAGCTCCTACATCTGGAAAAGAAGTTAGAGACTGGTCTTTATTGTGAGCTGGTATCCAAAGAGTTGAAAGACAGCTTTGTAGAATACGTCCTCTTGTATGATACCATTGGAAACCGTATTACTATTGAAAATGTAGTTGCGAAAAATGGCAGCTTAAAGCTCATGGAAAATGTCTACTGGGAATATGACAAGCTGCCCCATATGCTGATTGCTGGCGGTACTGGTGGAGGAAAAACTTATTTTATCCTGACACTCATTGAAGCACTTCTTCGCACCAATGCACAGATGGCTGTGCTTGATCCGAAGAACGCTGACCTTGCAGACCTTGTCACTGTCATGCCCGAAGTCTATTACCGAAAGGAGGAAATTGCTGCCTGTATTGACAGGTTTTATGATGGCATGATGGAACGCAGCGAAACCATGAAATTCATGGAGGGTTACCGAACAGGTGAAAACTACGCCTACCTTGGACTGCCGCCACACTTTCTGATTTTTGATGAATATGTGGCTTTCATGGAAATGCTTACCACAAAGGAAAATGCTGCTGTCCTTAATAAGCTGAAACAGATAGTCATGCTCGGCAGACAGGCTGGATATTTTCTTATCTTGGCTTGTCAGAGACCAGACGCAAAATACCTCGGTGATGGTATCCGAGACCAGTTTAATTTTCGTGTCGCTCTAGGTCGTATGTCCGAACTTGGCTACTCCATGATGTTTGGAGAGGTCAACAAAGACTTCTTTCTGAAGCAGATAAAAGGGCGTGGCTATGTGGACGTTGGAACAAGTGTCATTAGTGAGTTTTACACTCCCCTTGTACCAAAAGGGCATGATTTTCTCAAAGAGATAGGGATACTCATGCAAAACAGGCAGACCGCAGCGGTGGCGTGCGGAGCGAAAGCCGCAGATGTGGGATAGCCTGTGTTGGGGTGGCGAAAGCCACACCAACCATTCGCCCCCAGTATCTAACAGGGGGGCACAAATACGATAGGAAACAGTATGAAAATACGAAAATCCCTTTTGTTTTCAAAGGATTGCGTATTTCGTACAGGGTGGAAACTGGGCGGCTTTCCAGTTGACATCTGTTTCCAGTAAGGAGGGATAATTGCTGAATGAAGCCGACTGGATAACGGATTTCAAGAAAAAACGTCTTGCATATGGTATCTCACAAAACAAGCTGGCGGTGGCTGCTGGTGTTTCCAGACAATATCTGCATAAGATTGAAAAAGGCTTGGCTGCTCCCAGTGAGGAAGTCAAAGAAAAGCTGCTGGAAGCTCTGGAACGCTTAAATCCAGAAGCACCACTGACAATGCTGTTTGACTATGTAAGAATACGTTTTCCGACAACGGACGTAGAACATATTGTTGAAAATATCCTTAAATTGAAGCTGGACTTTATGATACATGAGGACTACGGTTTCTACTCCTATGGGGAGCATTACTACATGGGTGACATCTTCGTGCTGGTATCTCCCGAAGCTGAAAAAGGTATCCTCTTGGAGCTGAAAGGAAAAGGCTGCCGCCAGTTTGAAGGTTTCCTACTGGCACAGCATAGAAGCTGGTATGACTTTTTCATGGACGCACTGATTGAGGGTGGCGTATTCAAACGATTGGACTTAGCCATCAATGATATGGTCGGGATACTGGATATTCCAGAACTGACAAGGAAGTGCAACAATGAGGAATGTATCTCTGTATTTCGCAGCTTTAAGAGTTATCGAAGCGGTGAATTGGTGCAAAGCCGAGAGGAAAACAAAACCAGCATGGGAAATACCCTGTATATCGGTTCTCTAAAATCAGAGGTCTATTTCTGTGTATACGAAAAAGATTATGAACAGTATGTAAAGTATGACATTCCATTAGAGGAAACCGCCATCAAGAACCGATTTGAAATCCGATTAAAAAATGAACGAGCCTATTATGCGGTACGAGACTTGCTGACTTACCATGACGCAGAACGTACCGCATTTTCTATTGTCAATCGTTATGTCCGTTTTGCTGATAAGGACGAAACAAAGCGACGCAGCGATTGGAAAACTAATAAGCGTTGGGCGTGGTTTATCGGTGAGGAGCGTGGGCGTTTGAAACTGACGACCAGTCCCGAACCGTATTCATTCCAACGAACATTAAATTGGCTGGCAAGACAGGTCGCTCCTACCCTAAAGGTAGCACAAAAGCTGGATACGCTGCACAATACCACTATCATCAAAGATATGGTAGATAATGCGAAGCTGACAGAGCGATTGGAAAAAGTCTTGCAGCAGCAATCGGTCACTGTAGAAGAAATGATAATCCATGACAAGGAGGACTGAAATTGAAACACATTTTGTTTGATTTATTTTTAGTGACAATGGGTGCTGGTATCGGCGTTGTCACAATGTGTCTGGTACAGGCTGGAAGCAGCTTTGACCATGAAATGGAGAAATTTGAAAGGAGCAAAAAATAATGAATTTTGGACAGAACTTATACAACTGGTTTTTAAGTAATGCACAGTCTTTGGTGCTTATGGCAATCGTGGTAATCGGTATTTATTTAGGATTCAAACGTGAGTTTTCAAAACTTATCGGTTTCCTTGTGATTGCCTTAGTCGCTGTTGGTCTTGTGTTCAATGCTGGCGGCGTGAAAGATGTTCTGCTTGAACTGTTCAACCGTATTATCGGGGCATAAGTTTCTCACAAAAAATAGAATTGTAGAAAATATCAATAACTAGTATAATTTAGTTGTAAAATTCTATTTTTAAGTGAGGAAAAAAGATTGGACATTATAGAGAACAAAAAGAAACTCGCTGATATATTAAAAAGAGCAAAAAGCACTGCCAAACCAGATAAATGTATAATGTGTAATGAACCACAAACAAGTTTTTGTAATTCTCATTTGATTCCACAAATGGTATTGAAAACTATTGCTGACGAGGGAAAACTTCTACACCCCAATGCAATAATAGGAATTGAAATTCTTGATATTGAAAAAGGTATCAATAATGCTGGTACATTCCATTTTATTTGTAGAAAATGTGATAGTGAACTTTTTCAAGATTACGAAAATCCAAATAAAATGAAAACTTATCCGACTGATATAATGATGGCAGAAATAGCTCTAAAGAATGTGTTGCTGATGTTGAGCAAACGAAATGAAGAAAAAGAGATATTTAATATCGTGCAGAATGAAATGAATGGTTTTGAAAACAAGGAAATTCTTGATGAAATTCAAGGACTCGACACACAAGAGTATCTTGACGAATTAGATTTATACAAACAAATCATAAAAAATAATTCAACAGGCTGCTTTCAAATTTTGTATTGGAAAAAACTACCTTATGTAGTACCTTTAGCTGCACAATCACCGATTGCAGTTTATAAAGATATGAATAGAGATATTATAAATGACCTGTATGACACTAATCCTGATTGTCGTATGCAAAATCTTCATTTGTGTGTTTTTCCTATTGAAAATGAAACCATTGTATTGCTCTTTTATCATAAAAGAGATAAAAACTATCGTCGTTTAAGACACCAGTTTAATAGTTCATCAGATGAGCAATGTTTAAGGTTCATCAATTACTTAATCTTTGCTTATACTGAACATTATTTTTTTGCAAAATCAATTAGGGATAAAATTGAATTTGACGAAAATATGATAAAACTTAGTAAAGAGTCAAATAGAAATCCTAATTTTGGTTTTATGGATTTTCAAGATCTCTTTACTGAATATATCCCAGTGTCTATGAACGATATTCCAAATTTCTTGTCTGATGAATATAGTTTGCAAAAAGCAGAAAGCTAATCCATATTTATTTAAGCAGTAAATCATAACGGTTTGCTGCTTTTTTCATGCAAAAGATTGGAGGTCGATTTGGAAAAAGACATTTTCGAGGATATGAGGAAACTGGTGGGCTGTGATTATCAATCGCAGCTTCCTTACCATAAGCGTGAGGTCTGGCAGCACTTCAAAACGCTGCCCCTCTCCGATTATCCCATCAACCAGCTACAAGATTTTTCATTCTATGTTTTTGGCATGAAATATGAGATTTTACTGGCTGTTATGAAACAGCAGAAAGGACGTGGTTCTATTAGCAATGTATGAAATGAGATTATATCTCCTTAACATCACAAAGTCGTATCGTGATGATGAGGACGGTTATACTGGTGAATGGTTCAACTGCCCTGTGGACTTCGAGGAAGTCAAGGAACGTCTGGGCGTGGAACAGGAAGAACAGATAGAGATTGCAGACTATGAGCTGCCTTTTTCCGTCAGCTCGGATACGCCGCTGTGGGAAGTCAATGCAAATTGCCGCATGGTACAGGAAATCGAGGGAACACCTGTGGGAAATGAGATGAAAGAAATACAGGCAAAGTGGTTTCACAGCTTTGATGATTTTATCGACCACAAGGACGAGATACGCCACTATGATATGTCGGATTCCGCTTTTTTTGCAGAATACCTTATCACAGAGGAACATATCTTTGGCGAGATTCCTGTTGGTTTACTGTCACACATTGACTTTTCTTCCTATGGACGTGAGCTGGAACAAAGCGACGATTACCTGTTCACTTCCAACGGTGTATTCCGTTATCCGTAAAGGAGGTGCTGCCATTGGAAGAAATGAGGATTTACATTGCCAACTTAGGCAAATACAACGAGGGCGAGCTTATCGGCGGCTGGTTCACTCCACCTGTGGACTATGACGAGATGGCAGAGCGTATCGGCTTGAATAAATATTATGAAGAATACGCTATCCATGATTATGAACTGCCCTTTGAAATCGACGAGGACACCTCTATTGAGGAAATCAACCGTCTGTGTGCTATGGTGGAGGATTTGGACTATCCCTTGTGTGAAGTGGTAGACGACTTGCTCTGTCAATTCACCGATATTGAGGAACTCTACGAACACAAAGACGATATTATCCAGTATCCCGATTGTGAGAACATGGTGGACGTTGCCTACTACCTTATTGATGAGTGTGGCTCTCTGGGTGAAATCCCAGACCGACTTAGAAACTATATTGACTATGAAGCCTTTGCAAGAGATTTGGATATTGAGGGGTGCTTCATAGAAACAAGATACGGAGTCTTTGAGTGTCCGTATTAAAAAGCTGACAGATCAGCACCCATCTGGTGTTATTCTGGCGGCTTATTTTATTGCAGCAGTCTGTCTGGTACAGGCTGCTGTTTCCATTTGAAAGAAAGGAGTTTTGAAAAGATTGAAAAAAATCAGAAGCTATACAAGTATCTGGAACGTGGAAAAAGTCATTTATGCCATCAATGATTTTCAACTGCCATTCCCCATCACCTTTACACAGATGGCATGGTTTGTGGTATCTCTGTTCCTTGTTATCCTGTTTGCGGAGCTGCCGCCCCTTTCCATGATTGAGGGAGCTTTCCTCAAATACTTTGGTATCCCTGTTGCCCTTACATGGTTCATGTCACAAAAGACCTTTGATGGCAAGAAACCCTTTGGCTTCTTAAAGTCCTGTGTGTCTTATATGCTACGACCAAAAACCACCTATGCTGGCAAAGCGGTAAAACTTAGCAAGGTGAACTTTTCTAAAACCATAACCGCAGTTAGGAGTGTGATGTATGTTCCCCATTAAATATATAGAAAACAATCTGGTGTTCAACCATGACGGTGAGTGCTTCGCCTATTATGAGCTGATACCTTACAATTATTCGTTCCTGTCACCAGAGGAAAAGTACATGGTGCATGACAGTTTCCGTCAGCTCATTGCACAGAACCGAGATGGAAAAATCCATGCCCTACAGATAAGCACCGAGTCCAGTATCCGAGCGACACAGGAACGCTCAAAAAGAGAGGTTACAGGGCGACTTCGTGAGATAGCCTGTGACAAGATAGACGAGCAGACCGAAGCGTTGGTTGAGATGATTGGTGAACATCAGATTGACTACCGCTTTTTTCTCGGCTTCAAGCTGCTGGTAAATGAGGAAGAAATCAGCTTTAAAAACGCTGGCAAGTCCGCAGCCATGACCTTTCTGGATTTTATCTACGAAGTCAATCACAAACTGATGGGCGACTTTGTATCCATGAGCAATGATGAAATCAACCGCTTTCTCAAAATGGAAAAGCTCTTAGAAAGTAAGATTGCCCGAAGATTTAAAATCCGCAGACTGGAAAAGAACGACTTTGGGTATCTCATTGAGCATATCTACGGTAAGACTGGCGTTGCCTATGAGGACTATTCCTATGATGTTCCTGTGAAGAAATACAAAAAGGAAACACTGGTAAAGCGTTATGACCTTATCCGTCCGACACGCTGCATGGTAGAGGAAAACCAGCGATACCTAAAGATTAACAGTGAAGATCAGACAACGTATGTTGCCTACTTCACCATTAACAATATCGTCGGTGAGCTGGACTTCCCATCATCAGAGATTTTCTATTACCAGCAGCAACAGTTTACCTTTCCAGTGTCTACGTCCATGAATGTAGAGATTGTGGCAAATAAGAAAGCCTTAACCACTGTCCGCAATAAGAAAAAGGAATTGAAAGATTTGGATAACCACGCTTGGGAGTCCAACAATGAGACAGGCAACAATGTAGTAGAAGCTCTGGATTCTGTGAATGAGCTGGAAACCACTCTCGACCAGTCCAAAGAGTCCATGTACAAGCTCTCTTATGTGGTGCGTGTGGCTGCTGATTCCTTGGACGAGCTGAAACGCCGCTGTGATGAGGTGAGGGATTTTTACGACGATTTGAACGTCAAGCTGGTACGTCCCTTTGGAGATATGCTTGGACTGCATGGGGAATTTATACCAGCGAGCAAACGATACATGAATGATTATATCCAGTATGTGACTTCCGACTTCTTAGCTGGTCTTGGCTTTGGAGCGACACAGCAGCTTGGGGAAAGTGACGGTATCTATATCGGCTATAACCTTGATACTGGAAGGAACGTGTATCTGAAACCTTGGCTGGCAGCACAGGGAGTCAAAGGCTCTGTTACCAATGCTTTAGCGTCAGCGTTCCTTGGTTCGCTCGGTGGTGGAAAGTCATTCTGTAACAACCTCATTGTGTATTACTCGGTTCTCTTTGGAGGAAGTGCGGTGATAGTTGATCCGAAATCCGAAAGAGGCAACTGGAAGCAGACACTTCCCGACATTGCACATGAAATCAATATTGTAAACCTTACCAGCGAGGAACAGAACAGAGGGCTTCTTGACCCCTATGTGATTATGAAAAATTTGAAAGACGCAGAAAGTCTGGCGATTGATATACTTACGTTTCTTACTGGTATCAGCAGCCGAGACGGTGAAAAATTCCCTGTGCTTCGTAGGGCAATCCGTTCTGTGACACAGGGGAAACAGCGTGGCTTATTCTGTGTCATTGACGAGCTTAGGAAAGATGGCTCACCTGTCGCTCTGAATATTGCAGACCATATCGAAAGTATGACGGACTATGACTTTGCACATCTTCTATTTTCTGCTGGTGAAGTGACACAGTCCATCAGCCTTGATAAGCAGCTCAACATCATACAGGTGGCTGACCTTGTGCTGCCAGACCGAGAGACAAAGTTTGAAGAATACACCACAATGGAATTATTGTCTGTCGCCATGCTCATTGTTATCAGTACCTTTGCCCTTGACTTTATCCATTCTGACCGCAGTATCTTCAAGACGGTGGATTTGGACGAAGCATGGACATTTTTACAGGTGGCACAGGGCAAGGCTCTTTCCAATAAGCTCATTCGTGCTGGTCGTTCCATGAACGCTGCTGTTGATTTTGTCACACAGAACTCTGGCGACGTGGACGACGAAAAGATGAAAAACAATATCGGTCTAAAATTTGCATTCCGAAGTACGGACATCAAAGAGATTAAAAATACCCTTGAATTTTTTGGTGTGGATAAGGAGGACGAGAACAACCAGAAAAGACTAAGGGATTTGGAAAACGGACAATGCCTGTTTCAAGATTTGTATGGACGTGTGGGCGTTATCCAGATACACCCTGTATTTTCCGACTTATTCCATGCCTTTGATACCAGACCGCCAAAACAAAGGGAAGAAACGAGGTGAAGCCTATGAGAAAGAAAAAGATAGTCCGCTATCTTGGTATCGCTCTTTTGGTGGTGTTTGGTATCTTGGTCTTTTTGTCCATCACAGGTACGGTAGCTCATGCCGCTGGTCTGGTTGATGATACGATAAATGAAGCGAACCTGTATTCAAAGTATCCGCTTGAAAACTACCAGCTTGATTTCTATGTGGACAGCTCATGGGATTGGCTGCCTTGGAACTGGCTGGACGGTATCGGCAAAAGTATCCAGTATGGCTTGTATGCCATCACAAACTTTGTCTGGACAGTGAGTATGTATATCTCCAATGCCACAGGCTATGTGGTACAGGAAGCCTATAAGCTGGATTTTATCTCGGATACCGCAGACGCAATCGGCAAGAATATCCAGACCTTGGCTGGCGTAACTTCCAGCGGCTTTTCCACACAGGGATTTTATGTGGGATTTTTACTTATCCTTGTGCTGATTATCGGTATCTATGTAGCCTACACAGGACTTATCAAAAGAGAGACCACAAAAGCTGTCCATGCAGTGATGAATTTCCTTGTAGTGTTCCTACTGTCAGCGTCCTTTATTGCCTATGCCCCGAACTATATCAGTAAAATCAATGACTTTTCCTCGGACATCAGCAATGCAGCACTGACACTGGGAACAAAAATCACGCTGCCCGATTCTGGCAGTCAAGGAAAAGACAGTGTGGATTTAATTCGTGACAGCTTATTTTCCATACAGGTGCAGCAGCCTTGGTTACTGTTACAGTATGGTGAGTCGGATATGGACGAGTTGGGTGCTGATCGGGTGGAAAGTCTGCTTTCTGCCAGTCCAGACACCGACACCAGAGAGGACATTGTGGTAGAGGAAATCGAGGACAACGATAACGTCAACCTAAGTGTTACAAAGACCATGAGCCGCTTGGGTACAGTCGTCTTTCTGTTCCTGTTCAATATCGGTATCTCCATCTTTGTATTTTTACTTACAGGCATGATGATTTTCTCACAAGTGCTGTTTATCATCTTTGCCATGTTCCTACCGATTAGCTTTATCCTTTCCATGATACCAACCTATGAGAGCATGGGAAAGAAAGCCATCACAAAGTTATTCAATACCATTATGATGAGAGCTGGCATTACCCTAATCATCACCGCTGCTTTCAGTATCAGTACCATGTTTTACTCCATATCCGCTGGATACCCATTCTTTATGGTGGCATTTCTTCAGATAGTCACCTTTGCTGGTATCTACTTCAAACTGGGCGACCTTATGAGTATGTTCAGTCTGCAATCCTCGGATTCACAGCAGATGGGGCGACGCTTGTTCAGACGACCATATATGCTTATCAATCGAGGGGCAAGGCGTTTGGAGCGTCGTGTGGGAAGAACTCTTGCGGCTGGTGCTGCTGGCGGTGCGATTGGTGCTGCGGCTGTTTCTGCCAGCCGAAAGAATGACACTGGTAAAAAAACAGAGAGCCGACCATCAAATAGTACGTCCTCTGGTACTTCTTCCTTTGGAAAACGTGCTGGCAGTAAAATTGGTGCGGTACTGGATACCAAAGACAATCTGAAAGACAGGGCAACCTCTGTCAAGCAACAGGTCAAGGATATGCCGACACAGACAAAGTATGCCCTACATAGCAGTGCCAGCCAGTTAAAAGAGAATGTTTCTGATTTTAAGCGTGGCATTGTAGAAGAAAAAAATACAAGGCAGCAAGGGCGTGCTGCGAAACAGGAAAAACACCGTCAGACCATTGCAGAGAAACGTATGGAAATGGAACAGGCAAAGCAATCCACTGGATCAGTGAAAGGAGCTACTGCGAGGGGAACTGCCCCAGTGCATGAGCGTCCATTGACACAGCCTGTTTCTGATAAATCTGTCCAGCAGACAGTTTCAAGGCAAGAGCCTGTGATTAAGGAGCGTCCTGTAACAAAAGAGCAGCCATCAAAAGTCACAGCTCAACATCAGTCCATGAAAAAAGAACCTATTACACAGACACAGGTTGTCAGAAATACGGTAACTTCTACACCAGCCAGCGAGTCAAAAAATCGTGAAGTGGTGCAGCAATCCCGACAGGTGAAATCCGTACAGAAGTCAAACACACAGAAAACCGTCACCAGAAAGGACACTGTAAAGAAGTCCGCACACAGGAAAGGTGGTAAGAAATGAAGTTAAGGCATTTTGCCTTACTTGGTGGGATTTTTACGGTCATCATCAGTCTGCTGCTGTTCCTCTTTATCGTTACATCTGACGACGAAGAAAGCGGCTCATCACAGTTCGACTTTTCTGGTCTTAATCTGTCTGCCGAGGTGTTGAAACATCAGCCTACGGTTGAAAAGTACGCTAAGGAATATGGGATTTCTGAATACGTCAACTATCTGCTTGCTATCATGCAAGTGGAGTCTGGCGGCACTGCGGTTGATGTCATGCAATCCAGTGAAAGCCTTGGACTTCCCCCGAACACCTTATCAACGGAGGAGTCCATCAAACAAGGGTGTAAATATTTCTCGGAGCTTCTTGCTTCCGCAAAAGCAAAAGGCTGTGATATAAACACCGTTGTCCAGTCCTATAACTATGGCGGCGGCTTTATTGATTACGCTGCCAGCCGAGGGAAGAAATATACCTTTGAGCTGGCGGTCAGTTTTGCAAGGGATAAGTCTGGCGGTGTCAAGGTGGACTATAAAAATGAAATATCCATCAAGGAAAATGGCGGCTGGCGATACAAGTATGGAAATATGTTTTATGTCCGTCTGGTATCCCAATATCTGGCTGTACCCAGTTTCAGCAATGCCACCGTACAGGCAATATTTAATGAAGCCTTGAAGTATCAAGGGTGGAAGTATGTATTTGGCGGCAGCAATCCGAACACTTCTTTTGATTGCAGCGGTCTCACCTCTTGGTGCTATGCAAAGGCTGGTATCAGTATTCCCAGAACCGCACAGGCACAATATGACGCTATGCAGCATATCCCTCTGTCACAGGCACAGGCTGGTGATTTGGTATTCTTCCACAGCACTTATAACGCTGGAACGTATATCACCCATGTAGGGATTTATGCTGGCAATAACCGTATGTACCATGCTGGAAACCCCATAGGATACGCAGACCTTAACACATCATACTGGCAGCAACATTTAGTTGGTGCTGGACGTATAAAATCCAACTAAGAAAGGAAAAGGTAATATCATGTTTCAGAAAAAAGAACCAAAACCGAAGAAAGAAAAGAAAGTGCCTGTCCGTAAGGTGGGCACACATAAGAAAACCGTCATTGCCCTGTGGCTGGTGCTGATTGGCAGCGTCAGCTTTGGGGTATATAAAAATTTTACTGCCATTGACATTCATACTGTCCATGAAAAAGAAGTCATTGAGCAGCGTATCGTAGATACCAACCATGTAGAAAATTTTGTCAAAGATTTTGTGAAAGCCTACTATTCATGGGGCAACAACAAAGAAGCGATTGACGCTCGTACCGCAGCGATTGGAAACTATCTCACAAAGGAGCTGCTGGACTTAAATGTGGATTCCGTCAGAAGTGATATTCCCACCAGCTCTACTGTGGCAGGCGTTAAGATTTGGAGCTTAGAACAGGAAAAAGAGAACGACTTTACCGTTGCCTACTCAGTAGATCAAACGGTAACGGAGGGTGATAAGTCTGCACAGCTTACTTCTGCCTATAAGGTGGTTGTCCATGTGGATAGGGACGGAAACATGGTTATCACACAAAATCCGACCATCTGTAGTCTGCCTGTTAAATCCAGCTATGAGCCAAAGGCAAAGGAGCATGACGCAAGCATAGACGCAGCCACTACCAATGAAGTGACTGAATTTTTGGAGACATTCTTCAAGCTGTATCCCACTGCTACTGAAAAGGAGCTGGCATATTATGTAGCTGGTAATGCCCTTGAACCTGTCGGCAGCGAATATCTGTACTCGGAGCTGTTAAATCCTATCTTTTCACAGGACGGAGAGCTGGTGAATGTGTCGGTATCCGTAAAGTATCTGGATAACAGAACTAAAGCCACGCAGATTTCACAGTTTGACTTGAGTTTGAAAAAAACAGACGGTAACTGGAAGATTGTAGGATAAAAATAAGGCGTGCATTTCTCTTGAAGATCTGCACGCCGATTAATATAGTTGTTACGTTTCATTTAAAGGATTATAATAGTGAAACAGTTACAATTTATTCATTTTTGATAAAAGTATAGGACACAGTTGATAAAAAATTGTTTTTTCAATGATAAGATATACTTTAAGGAGGAACAACGTATGGCAGAAAGCATTCTAATTGTAGATGACGAAAAAGATATTGTATCAATGTTATATCAATATTTTTATAAGATTGGTTATATGGTTTACACAGCAACTAACGGAAAAGAAGCACTGGATGCAATCACGAAACACCCAGATATTATTTTGTTAGATATAAATATGCCAGATATGAATGGATTTAAAATTTGTGAAAAAATCAGGAATTTTGTGTCCTGTCCTATTATTTTTTTAACAGCTCGAATTGAGGACTGTGACAAAATCAAAGGGTTTGCTGTCGGTGGTGACGACTATGTTGTAAAGCCTTTCTCTATTGATGAATTAGAAGCCAGAGTTGCTGCACATTTGCGGAGGGAAAAAAGGCATAGTTCGTCTGCTATAGTCCAGTTTGATAGTAATATAGTAATTGACTATTCATCAAGAGTGGTTTTTTATAGAAATGCTGAAATAAACTTTACGAAGAAAGAGTTTGATATTATTGAATTTCTTTCACAAAACAAAGGTATTATTTTTGATCGTGAGACGATTTATGAAAAGGTGTGGGGGTTAGATGGTTCTGGCGACAATTCTGTTATTACAGAACATATACGCCGGATAAGAACAAAATTCCTTTCTATGGTCGACAATCCTTATATAGAAACTGTCTGGGGGTGCGGATATAAATGGAAAAAGTAATGAAAAAAAATTCGAGGCATTATATTGACAACATGAGTATTAAAAAATCATTTGTTTTTTACGCTCTTATTTCTTTAGTAATTGGTATTGTTATAAGTGTTACAACTATAACTCTTGTAGATTATTACAGAATAAACCTTAATTATAAATATGAAGACATGGCAACAAGGTATGATATACCTGAAAATGGTTCATTTACAGCAAAATATAACAAAGACCAAACAGAATACACAATATATAATGCAAGTGAAAAGGAAGTATGTAATTTTGTTGTAAACTATCAAAAGGAACGTCCGGTACAAGAATATATTTATCCTGATCATGTTTCTTACATTGAAGTTTCACCGAATTTTACTAAACATGATAGAATTGTAGATTCTGCTCTAGGTGCGATTAATATTGTTACCATTCCTATTGTGCTTTCAATTAGCATGATTCTTTGTGTAACTATCTTTGTAAACCGAAAATTGGTAAAACCGATAAATTTACTGACGAGTGCATACAAAAAAGTCGAAAATAACGAATTGGATTTTACATTGCCTTACCCTTATAAAGACGAGATGGGGAGGTTGTGTCTTGCATTTGAAAAGATGAAAAATTGTTTATATCAAAACAACCAAAAAATGATACGGCAATTTACTGAACAAAGGAGATTAAATGCTGCTTTTTCACATGATTTACGCACGCCTTTAACAATACTAAAAGGACATACCACAATGTTGTTATCATTTATCCCCAGAGGTTTAGTTTCTCAACAGGAGATACTTGACGAATTATCAACAATGGGAAACAATGTGGCGCGGCTTGAAAAATACGTTAATGCCATGACAAACCTGTACCGTTTAGAAGACATAGAAATCGAAAAAGAAAGGATAAACTTTGACTTATTATTCAAAACCCTATCAGATACAACGGAAATGCTGTGTTCCGATATAAAATATACTATTAAAACAAATTGTATTAAACAGCAAGTTCTATTTATCAATCTTGAAATTATCATGCAAATTTATGAAAACCTGTTGTCTAATAGCATTAGATATGCTAATTCGATGATAGCTATTGACGTAAATAAACAAGAGGATTTTTTATTAATTATGGTTTCTGATGATGGCTGTGGTTTCAAGAGTACGGATATAGAACGTGTATCATTACCATTTTATAAATCATCGCAAGACACTACGTCTGAACATTTAGGTCTGGGACTAAACATTTGTAAAATATTATGTGAAAGACATGGAGGTACAATAAAAATTTCAAATAATCATAAGGGGGGAGCCTGTGTTACAGCTTGTATAAAAATTGCATATGTTGATAAAAAATAGACATTTTCCTCATATAATTACATTAAGCACTTATAAAGGAGGTCTAGAAAATGAAAAAAAGTATCTGTATTATTTTAATAACTGTCGCAAGCATTTTGTCCGGGTGCAATTCGACATCAAATGAGGAAATAATATCACCACAGGATTTCAAAGAGAATTATGAGGTTTCGTCTTATGGAACTGAGGAAAAAATTAATACTTTATCAGATGTTGAGCTTACATCAAGTGAAAAAGAGTATTCTGACTTAGAAAATGCAATATTTTTTTTAGAAAACAACTCCGACAAAGAGTATCATTATTCTAAAGCTTATTTTGAAATTGAAGCAGAGCAATCAGATACATGGTATCAATTAACTCAACTTTATGACCCATCAAAAGATAACGAAGATGATATGGTAATAAAGCCCACCGAAAGATTAAATTTAACATATGATATTTCTTCGGTTTACGGCGAACTTCCATCAGGGCATTATAGGATAATTGTAAGTATTTCTTATTTTGAATCCCCTAAAGATTGGGATTATGACACTTATTATTTGGCATGTGAATTTACACTAAAATAGTATATCAGAAGGGGAATAATTGAAAAAATGGAAACGGCAAAATGGATATACTGTCCTATATGCAAGAATAAAACAAGATTAAAAATACGTGAAGATACAATACTTCTAAATTTTCCTCTGTTTTGCCCGAAATGTAAACAAGAAACTTTAATCAATATTCAACACTTTAACATGTCAGTAATCAAAGAGCCAGACGCTAAGACGCAGAGCCGATAATTTATAGGTTCACCTTATAGATTGTCGGCTCATTTTGTTTGTTCGTTTCCTGTTTTAACGAATCAACGGACAATAAAAAAAGGAGGATTATTTTTCCTCCATCTCTTTAGCCTTTGCGATACCGTCAGCAACACTCTCGACAATAACGAGATCGGTATCTGACAAGGTATCCAGCTTCTTATCCAGTTGTCTGCGGCTGGTTGATTTTGACTTACTGCTGTCAGTCAAGAAAAATTCATCAACAGAAATATCCAGAAGATGTACAAGGTCATAAAACACCTGTAAACTTGGGTGCTGACCTTTGTTCTCGATATTGGTTAAATATCGTGGATCAATCTCTATCATTGCTCCTACCTGTTCACGAGTCCAGCCGTGTTTTAATCTGGCAGCTTTTATGACAAGACCAAAAGGTTTGAAATTGTATCTATCCTCTTTTTTACGCATACTTAATCACCTCACTACATTTTACTGTTCCTATTGAGATAGTGACAGGTATAGAAAAACGTATTATATAGTTCTACAATTCCTATTACCAAATTGAGTATAAGGCGTTGTACAGCGGCAAATAAAAAAAAACGTTGTCAACAACACCTATTTTTGTATGCTCATTCATTTCTATTTGGCGACGGTTTACCGCCGCTTTTTCTATTAGTGCAGCTATTAGTTTTTGGCGGCTACAAGGAGGTAGCTGCATGGATAACGAATTTGTTCTGCACAGTCAGACAATCTACCTATTGTCAAAAAAATCCAATTAACCAATGCAGCTCAAAACGCATTTCAATGTGGTTTTTCATATTACATAACAGGAAATAACTGGAAAGCACAAGATCAGTACACAAGTATTGTCCTTGTGCTTTTTTGTTATATAAAAAGTTTTTCAGTTTTCCTTTCTGAAAACGCAACAAACAACTGCCCTGTGGGTAGCTGCTGTGCGGAAAGGGGGATAGCGGTTTCACCTCTTTTATCCTCACACAGAAAGGAGGTGAAAAACTATGAAGTCATCTTCTTTCGAGCAAGCGATACAAGCACAGTTCGATTGTCTTACAAAGAAAGTTGTTAAGCGAGCAGCAAGTAAGTACAGACGTGATATTTCCCGACGCTTGAAGCATGAAGCTCCATTTTCTGAATTACCAGAACATGAGATAAATCAATTTAGCGTCTGTGACAAATATTCCAGTGACTATACTGCATTTAATGTCTTGGGTATGGAAGTACAAGTATCTGACGACCAGTTAAGCAAAGCTCTTAAAATTTTACCAGAGAAGAAACGCAATATTATTCTGTTGTCATACTTTATGGATATGTCCGACGCTGAAATTGGCGAGCTTATGAATGTAGTAAGGTCTACTATTTATCGCCACAGAACAAAGACGCTTGAAGAAATACGAAAACTAATGGAGGAGGAATAATCAGAATGAACAGAAAACCTATACCATTTGCTGTTATTGTAGCTGCTACAAATGGTGATGAAGCAGCCATTACAGAAATTCTCGATTATTACGACGCTTACATATCAAAATTGAGCTTACGAAAGCTCTATGATGAATATGGCAATGTCTACATGGTCGTAGATTCTGAACTTAAAGGCAGAATACAGTCTGCTGTTATGGATATGATTGCAAATTTTGAAATTATTGTAGTTTAATCCGCCGAGTGCAAGCGGAGTATCTTTTCCCCTTTTCCTCTGCTCCGCTTGCCATTTTATGAAAGTCTATTATGAAGATAGTAGATTTTCATAGACTGGCAAAATCAGTCGGTAGCTCTTTGATAACTGAATAAAGTAATCAGATACGTTTGATATACAATAAGCCAGCGGAGCTGCACGCCATGACCTTTTCCAAAAAGTGAGCGATTCATGCAGTGATCCGAGAACAACTTTTGGAATGGTTGTTCTGCCATGACCTGTATGTCTGAATAATGATACACTCGCAAGGTGCGATTCTGCCCATAGGAATGGGAATGGTGAGAGTCCAGTGGAGCTTTTCCAAAGCCATCTGATTACTCGGAAAATTTACATTAGCAGCAAAATATGTGTTCTATTTTTATGGGGTTATGTTATAATGACCTCATTAAACGTATATGGATATGTATTTTGCTGTTGTTACACGAAAGGAGTTTTATTCGTGATAAATGATACGCAAAATGCAAATTCAGCAAGTTTTGAGAAAAAGACTTATACGGTAGAAGAAATTGCAAAACAACTGAATATTAGCAAAAAAGCAGCTTATTCCTTGGTGAAAAGCGGTCAATTCTGTTATGTCCGAGCTGGCAGAGCCATACGAGTATCAAAGGATTCTTTCGATAAATGGTTAAATCAATTTTAACTGTTAAGGAGAGAAAAATATGGCTACAATCAAACAAAGAAAATCAACATTTTCTGTTATATATTGGTATTTGAATGATACAGGCGAAAGGAAACAGAAATGGGATACGCTGGAAACTAAAAAGGAAGCAAAGCAACGAAAAGCCTTTGTAGAATACTATCAAGAAAAATTTGGTTATGTAATCGTTCCTTTAGAGGAACAATTTGCACATCAGATTGAGGAGTCTAAAAAAGACCTAGAAATTGTGGACGAGGAAATTACGTTGCGTAACTTCCTTGAAATTTTTGTGAACCTCTATGGTACTTCTAAATGGTCGCCCAGTACATTCAGTAGTAAAACAGGTACAATCGAAAATTATATCAATCCCATTATTGGTGATTGGAAGCTCAACGATATTACCACAAAGAAGTTATCTAAATACTACAATGATTTGTTAAGTGTTCCAGAAGTACCACGAGCAAACAGAAAGGCAACAGGTCGTTGCGTGCAGCCAGCTAATATCAAGAAGATACATGATATTATCCGTTGTGCGTTAAATCAGGCTATTCGTTGGGAGTACATAGACACTACCAAACGTAATCCAGCGTCCTTGGCTACTTTACCAAAAGTTCCAAAGGTAAAGCGTAAAGTTTGGAGTGTTCAAACTTTTAGAGAAGCGGTACGAGCTGCCGAAGATGATTTGCTCTTAATCTGTATGCACCTTGCTTTTTCCTGTTCTCTGCGTATAGGAGAGATCACAGGTCTTACATGGGAAGATGTGATTATTGATGATGAGTCTATTGCGGCGAATAATGCAAGAGTGATTGTCAACAAAGAGTTGACGAGAATAAATGCAGAAGCAATGCAAAAGTTAAAGGAAAAGGATATTATAAAAATTTTCCCTACTCAAAAACCACATTGTACTACAAGACTTGTGTTGAAAACACCTAAGACAGAAACGAGCAATCGTACTGTCTGGCTTCCCAGAACCGTTGCCGAGCTATTAGTACAGTACAAGAAAGACCAACAGGAATTAAAGGAATTTCTTGGAAGTGCTTATAATGACTATAACCTTGTCATTGCTCTGGATAATGGAAATCCAGTTGAAAGCCGCATTGTCAGAGACAGATTTAAAACACTTTGTTTGGAAAACAATTATGAAGTTGTTGTATTCCACAGCTTACGCCATTTGAGTACAGGCTACAAGCTGAAAATGACAAATGGTGATGTAAAATCCGTACAGGGCGATACAGGTCATGCAGAAGCAGAAATGGTTACAGATGTCTACTCTGAAATCATTGACGAGGACAGACGTTTCAATGCTCAAAAAATGGACAGAGAATTTTACTCTACGCTTGATGATGAAACTGCCGACTCACAACAAAGCATTGGCATGAATGACAATGACAAATTGCTGCTTGAATTACTAAAATCACTCTCACCAGAGATGAAAGAACAGCTTTTGAAGCAATCACTTCAAGCACAGCAGTAATCGCCATTTTCAAAAAGTGTTAGCAAATTTTCAAAAATCCAGCGATTTTTCATCAAAAAATAAAAAGTGTTAGCAAACCTACTACCAAAACAGTCTTATCAAAAAAATGCTAAAAAGAATATCGAAACAAATTTAGTCTCCTTACCAGTAGGATATGCAGCCATAAACAAAGAAAGCTGTAAACCCTTATAAATAAAGGCTTACAGCGTTGTTTGTGGCGTCCCAGACAGGAATCGAACCTGCGACGTTTCGCTTAGGAGGCGAACCCTCTATCCTACTGAGGTACTGAGACATTTTCATAAATCTATTCAAATTTTTCTGGTTATCATTTCAAAAGGCGATTGTTCCAACTAGCCCTTAGGAGGCGGTCGCTCTATCCAGCTGAGCTACAGAAACATAATATTTCCTTACGACCCTCTAATTTTATACTACCCAAAAGAAAAAGTCAAGACATAAGAGTTATAAAAATTACTGCCAGTTATTGCGCGCGATATTTGGGAAATATCGACAAAGTTTTCTTAATGTTTGTTAATATACTATTCATTGCAACGACGATTTGCTATAATAGTAGTACAGAAAGGAATGGTTATTCACAGGCAAATAAAGAATGAAAGAGGTGAAAGATTATGAAGCGCAAAGTGAAAAGACTGTTGGCAATGTTTCTCACTTTTATCATGGTATTTTCCATGGGAACCGTATTTGTTTCCGCAGCGGAAGTAGGAACCGGTAAAAGTACAGAAACAGCAGGAAAACCGGAACTGTCCAAGAAGACAGCGGACAGTGTAGTCCTGAAAACAAAAGACGGGTATGTATACGGCATCCAGGAAAACGGAAGCAAATGGAAATGGGCAGAAGATAAACAGTATGATAAGACGGCAAAGACAGTTTCCTTTACAGGCCTGAAGGCTGAGACAGAATATGTATTTGCCGGGAAGACAAAGGATGCAGAAACTGTTCAGGATACAGATACCTTGAAGGTAAAGACAGAAGCTGCGGCAGTACAGACGGAGACTCCAAAGACTGAGGAGCCGCCAAAAGCAGAGAATACGGATAATAATGGAGAGATCAATAAACCCCAGGGCGGAGACTTAAATACAGAACAGACAAAACCTGAGGAAACGAATAAGACAGATACTGAGACAAACACCCCGCCAAGTGTAGGTGAGACAACGGGCAGCGCAGAAGGTACGCAGGATATTGATAAGGATACGACAAAAGATACATTGACAGACAATGCCGGTGAGCCGAAGGCTGATGAACCGAAAGTTGATGAGCCGAAAGTTGACGAACCAAAAGTTGATGAGCCGAAAGCCGATGAACCTAAAGTTGATGAACCTAAAAAAGATGAATCTAAAGCAGATGATTCTAATAAGGATGAATCCAAAGGTGTGGAATCCAAAGGCGAAGAACAGAAAACCAATAGTTCAGAAAATAAGGTAAATGACGCAAATGGTCTGAAAGGCAGCAATAATGCCAATGATACCCTTCAAAAAGCAACGAAACCAAACCCACCTGTGGTGGATAAGGTAACTGATACAAGTGTTGTGCTGAAACCAAGCAGTGACGCTGACAAGTATACTTACAGTTATAAACTGGTATTAAAGGACAATAAAGCTAAGGCAACAGAATTGATCAATGATAAAGGTGAATTCACAGGTTTGACACCTGACACGGATTATTTAGCTTATATTATGGTTAAGGGCGACAGCAATGCCAGTCCGTCGTATGCTGACAGTGAGTGGAGTGATGCTGCAGAGGTTCATACATTAAAAGCGGCAGTAGAGAAGCCGAAAGCTGCGCCGAAACTTGCTGAGAAGACAGATACGACCATCAAACTTGATACATCCACAGCGAATCTGGAGTACGGCGTATATCTGGATGGCGGCAACATCAGTTGGAACAATACAGGAGAATTTAAGGGACTCACAGCAGGCAAAGAATACGAATTTGTCACACGCGTCAAATTCGACAAGGACAAACAGATGGAAAGCCCTGTCAGTGATAGTTTGAAGGTTACTACGAAAAAGGCGGCAGCGGCAGCTCCTGAAGCGCCTGTATGTATTGGAAGGACAGAAAACAGCATTACGCTTCGGGCTGTGAACGGACAGGAGTTTGCAATGCTTGAGAACGGAACACCCGGAAAATGGCAGGACAGCGAAGTTTTCAGCGGTTTGAAGGCAAACACAAGATACTCTTTTGTGACCAGAGTAAAATATAACCCGGATGAGGCAATGGAGAGTAAAGTGAGCAGCAGCGCATCCGGCAAGACGATCATCGCGTTTGAAGGCTCCAGTGTGACCGGTATTGAGGTAAACGGTGTCTATGACAAAAACACTGTTGTGAACATGGCAGCTAACGGAAACGGCACAGATAACCAGAATCCGGAAGGACAGGACACCAGATGGGTTCCAGAGAGCTGGAAATGGGGAAGCTCTGCAAAGGGTACCTGGAATAAATCCCCGTACACTGCAAAACTGACATTGAACAAAGCAGGTAAAATGGAACTTCAGGTAGTTTTCAGATTGGAAGAGTATACGGAAAAAGGCTGGACAGCTATGACTGCTGAGAAGAAGACAATAACAGTGCCGTTCAGTGTAAAAGAACAGTATACGATCACTGCATCCGCCGGATCCAACGGCAAGATTTCTCCTTCCGGCAGTGTAAAGGTTATGGAAGGCAATGACGCCACATTCACCATCACACCGAACAAAGGATACCAGATTTCCCAGGTGACAGTGGATGGCAAGGCAGTTACAGTGAAAAACAGTAAGTATACATTTGAAGATGTAAGCGCAAACCATAAGATATCTGTTACGTTCAAGAAACTGACCAAGACAGTTCCAAAGACGGGAGATACCATGAACATGGCAGGCTATCTGATGCTGGCTGTTCTCTCCGCAGGTGCTGTGTTTACAGTGTTGCTTTCTGCAAAGAGAAAGAAAACGAATCACAGATAACAGACGCTGAGTGACGATGGCTGACTGACAACGAAGGTAACTGCTCAGCAGGAATACAAGTTAACTGCGCTGATATTAATAAGACATACAGTAACAGTAAGAAAATTTAAAGCAGCAAGTGAAAAAAAGAGGCTCCGTCGGTTGCGAACTAACCGGCGGAGCCTTTTTTTAAAACCTGTAGATGAGGTACTTCTTATTCCCAGTGAATTTATTCTCCAGTGGAGTTATCTCGCAGTGAACTTATTCCTCGGCAGATTTATTCCTCAGCAGAAGTGTCCTGCAGTGCAAGGAACCCTTCTTCCCCTGTACGGATCTTTACTACATTTTCTATATCATATACAAATACTTTCCCGTCTCCGATCTGTCCGGTTTGGAGTATGGCTTTTGCAGTATCAACGACCTTCTGGACAGGTACAAGGCTGACCACGATTTCTATTTTGACCTTTGGAAGAAGGTTCATATCCATCTCAACGCCTCGGTAATAGGTAGTGGAACCTTTCTGGACTCCGCAGCCAAGTACATTTGTGATGGTAATACCTGTCACTCCGATTTCGTTCATTGCGTGCATAAAATCTTCCAGCTTGCTGCGCCTTGTGATGATAACTATTTTGGTGAGCTTGTGAACAGCGGGGCTGCCTTCCTTTGGTATATCCTGGGTATGCTCAGCAGGTGCCTGAGTGGCAGATGCGCCCTCTGATGCCGGCGTATAGTTCTTTGTTGTGCCCATGACGTTTGGAACAGAACCCATAGAATCCTGTGTCACAAAGTCGGCATAGCTGCTTGCCAGGCCGTGCTCTCTTACGTCCAGGCCGGCGATTTCTTCATCGGCAGATACGCGAAGCCCGACTGTGTGTTTGATCACCTGGAATATGATGACCATAGTTACTGCTACCCAGGCCGCAGTTGCAATAAATCCAACAAACTGTACGCCCAACTGATGAAAACCGCCGCCAGTGAAAAGGCCTTTTGCATCTGTGCCTGTGCCGTCTGAAAAAAGGCCGACACAGAGGGTACCAAGTGCACCGCACATGCCATGCACGCCTACGGCACCAACAGGGTCATCAATTTTACAGATCTTATCAATAAATTCAATACCGAATACAACAACAAATCCAGCCAGGATACCTATGATGGCGGCTGATGTGGGGGAGACAGTGTCACATCCTGCCGTAATGGCCACAAGTCCTGCCAGAGCACCGTTCAGGGACATGGATACATCAGGTTTTTTATACAGTATCCAGGTAATGGCCATAACCGTAATGGTGGCTACTGCTGCTGCCAGGTTGGTGGTGACGAATATTTTGCCGGCAGATACAATGGCATCGCCTTCCATAGATACAGTGGAAGCGCCGTTAAATCCAAACCAGCAGAACCAGAGAATGAACACACCAAGAGCACCCACTGTCAGGTTGTGACCGGGAATGGCTCTTGATTTGCCGCTCTTGGAGTATTTTCCGATACGGGGACCAAGAATTTTGGCACCTACAAGGGCTGCCACACCGCCTACCATATGAACAGCACAGGAGCCGGCAAAATCGTGAAATCCCATTTCAGCCAGCCAGCCGCCGCCCCAGATCCAATGGCCGGAAATGGGATATACAACAAGGCTGATGAGAAGACTGTAAATGCAGTAAGATGAGAACTTGGTCCTCTCAGCCATGGCACCGGATACGATCGTTGCGGATGTTGCGCAGAATACAGTCTGAAAGATCAGGAATGCCCAGAATGGAACACCGTCGGGAAGCATTGCTGCGCCATAGTTGGATTCTGAGGAAATACCTGCTACGGAACCGAAAAATCCGCTGCCGGTGCCAAACATGATCCCAAATCCAACCAGCCAGAAAGCAGGTGTGCCGATACAGAAGTCCATCAGGTTTTTCATGATAATATTGCCGGCGTTTTTGGCCCGGGTAAAGCCGGTCTCCACCATAGCAAAACCGGCCTGCATAAAGAAGACCAGCGCAGCGCCTAAAAGCACCCAAATCGTGTTTACAGATGAAAAATCACTCATAAAAATATCTCCTTCCTTTTTCAAGTTTTCACATTCTTCCGTATGGAAAGCAGACAAAAAGGGTGCGTATTTGTGAGTTATGGGAGACTCCGAAAATACGCACCTTTGCATAAAGAAAAATGTGATATATGTAATCGGAAAATGGCGGCCATGGGATATGGCCGTGCATCTCCGCAATTACTGTTGACAGCAGCGGGAAGCCCGCAAAGAAAACTTTTACTGTTTGTTGTCCGCTTTATGACCTGTGATATCCATTGGATAATGGCTGTCAAAGCAGGCTTTGCACAGCGGCAGATTACCCGCCATGGACTGCAGATTCTGGGTGTTCATATAACCCAGGGAGTCAGCACCGATCATGGCACAGATTTCATCAGCCGTGTGGGAAGAAGCAATCAACTGTTTATTGGATGGAATGTCTGTTCCAAAGTAACAAGGATACAGAAACGGTGGAGAACTGACACGGACATGAACACTCTTAGCTCCGGCATTTTTCAGCATACGGATGAGGTTCGCGATGGTTGTTCCGCGGACTATGGAGTCGTCAACAAGAATAATACGTTTGCCGCGGACAACAGGTTCTAAAACATTTAATTTCAGCCGGACGCTTAGTTCACGTTCCTTTTGTGTCGGTTTGATAAAGGTTCTTCCCACATAGCTGTTTTTGTAAAAGGCTAATGCAAATGGAATCCCTGATGCTTCCGAATAGCCTTTTGCCGCCGGGATCCCGGAATCAGGGACACCGGTCACAAGATCGGCATCCTCGGGATATGCTGCCGCAAGGGCAGCTCCTGCGCGGATACGGGCATCGTAGATGTTAATGCCGTCCAGGGTACTGTCCAGCCGTGCAAAATAGATGTACTCAAATATGCAGTGTGCATGAGTCTCCTGACAAAGCTGGCAGTTGGAGGTGATACCATCCGCCGTTATGGTGATGATTTCACCGGGGCGGATATCACGGATGAATTCTGCGCCGATTGCAGAGAGGGCGCAGCTCTCGGAAGCGATAATATAAGAGGTGTCACGCCTGCCAAGGCAGAGTGGCTTGAGACCAAGAGGGTCACGGACACCTATGAGCTTGCGCGGACTGGCGATGACCAGTCCATAGGCGCCGCGTATTTTCTTTGCCGTATGCAGAATCGCTTCTTCCACATTGTGTGTGTTGACTCTTTCCCTGGCGATGCAGTAAGCAATCACTTCCGAATCCGTGGTTGTATGGAATATTGCTCCGGTTTTTTCCAGTTCACACCTGAGGTCTTGAGTGTTTACCAGATTCCCGTTATGGGCCAGAGCAAGTGTTCCCTTTATATAATTCAGTACCAGAGGCTGCGCGTTTGACAATGTGGCAGCCCCTGTAGTGGAATAACGGACGTGGCCGATACCAAGATTTCCGTGAAGGTTTTCCAGGATTTCTTCCTTAAAGACTTCACTTACCAGCCCCATCCCTTTGTGTGCATTCATATTGCCTTTGGGTCCTTTGGTATCGCAGACAGCTATACCGCAGGACTCCTGTCCCCGGTGCTGTAAGGAGCAAAGCCCGTAATAAATGGAAGATGCCACATCCTCCTCCTTAGGGCTGAAAATACCAAATACACCGCAGGCTTCTTTTATATCAAAATCTGACTGTAATTCCATGGAACGTCTCCTTAGACGTAGAATAATAAGTGGTCATAGGTTGGATATGGCAGATATTCATCCGGAATTTTTGTCTCGGCTTCATTTGCTGCCAACTTCAGCTCATCCATGACAGGGAGAACCTTTGTGAGGAACTGTTCAGCCTGTTCCTGCATATTTTCCACGGACTCTGCCCGGGCAGTAGCCTCTTTTAAGACAGCAGTCCCGGAAGTGATGGCATTAGACAGCTCAGTCAGTCTGGTTACCAGTGCTTCTTCCGAAGCAGTGGAAAGTCCCGGAACCAGGGCTTTTTTATCCGCGGCATTTTTAGCGGTACAAGCAGCGTAGCTGTTGACTGCCGGAAGGAAATCTTTTGTGAGCATTTCCTGCATGGTTTTGGACTCTATGGCAACAGTCTTGGAGTAAGTTTCCAGAAGGATCTCGTATCGTGATAAAATCTCTTCTTTTGTAAATACGCCGTGTTTGATAAACAGATCCAGATTCTTGTCAGCAATAAATCGGGGAAGGGCTTCCGGTGTGGAAACCAGGTTGTAAAGGCCTCTTGCTTTGGCCTCTTTTACCCATTCTTCTGTATATCCGTTCCCGTTGAAGATTACTTTTTTATGTTTTTTAATAGCCCGTTTTATCATTTCATGTACTGCGTGTTCCATTTCTTCCGGGGCAGTATCTTTTAATTCACCGTAAAATTGTGCAAGCGCCTCTGCCACCGCTGTGTTCAGTACCATATTGGGATTTGCGACAGACGCCGCGGACCCCAGCATACGGAATTCAAATTTATTGCCGGTGAAGGCAAAAGGTGAGGTGCGGTTTCTGTCGGTGGTATCCTTGGTGAAGTGAGGCAGTACATGAGCACCTGTCTCTAGCTGTACCGGATGCGCCTTTCCAAAGTAAGCATCCTCCTCAATGGACTTAAGGACGCTTTCCAGCTCATCACCGATAAAGATGGAGACAATAGCCGGAGGTGCCTCATTGCCGCCCAGACGATGGTCATTGCCTGCGCTGGCAGCGGATACCCGCATAAGGTCTGCGTAATCATCCACAGCTTTTATGACAGCCATGAGGAATACCAGGAACTGAATGTTTTCGGCAGGAGTCCTGCCCGGCTCCAGCAGATTGGTTCCGGTGTTGGTGGACATAGACCAGTTGTTATGCTTGCCGCTTCCGTTGATACCGTCAAAAGGTTTTTCATGGAGCAGGCACACAAGGCCGTGTTTTTCCGCTGTCTTTTTCATGATCTCCATGGTGAGCTGGTTGTGGTCAACGGCAACGTTTGTGGTGTCGAAGACAGGTGCCAGCTCATGCTGGGCAGGTGCCACTTCATTGTGTTTTGTCTTGGCGGGAATGCCCAGTTTCCACAGCTCTTCATCCAGGTCATGCATGTAGGCGGCAATCCTGGGCTTTAAAGCTCCGAAGTAGTGATCCTCCATCTCCTGTCCTTTTGGTGCAGGAGCGCCGAACAGGGTTCTTCCTGTAAAGATAAGGTCACGCCGTTTTTCGTATAATTCTTTGGGTACCAGGAAATATTCCTGTTCCGGGCCGACGGTTGTTGAGACGCTTGTGACTTCCGTATTTCCCAGAAGATGAAGCATTTTTACAGCCTCTTTGTTCAGTGCCTCCATGGAACGGAGGAGCGGGGTCTTTTTATCCAGTGCCTCTCCGCTGAAAGAGCAGAATGCTGTTGGTATGTAAAGTGTATTATCTTTAATAAAAGCCGGTGACGTGGGGTCCCAGTTTGTATAGCCTCTGGCTTCAAAGGTGGCGCGAAGGCCGCCGGAGGGGAAACTGGATGCGTCAGGCTCTCCTTTTACCAGCTCTTTGCCGGAAAATTCCATGATGACCTCTCCGTTTCCGTTGGGGGAGATGAAGCTGTCGTGTTTTTCCGCAGTGTAACCGGTCATGGGCTGAAACCAGTGGGTAAAGTGTGTCGCTCCGTTTTCCACAGCCCACTCTTTCATGGCTACTGCCACGGAATTGGCAACGTCCAGTTCCAGATGGGTTCCGTTTTGGATTGTTTTGTGAAGGGCTTTATATACGTCCTTCGGGAGTTTGTTGCGCATCACTTTGTCGCTGAAAACTAGGCTTCCGTATAGTGTAGGAATATCTTTTGACATATTCACAGCACTCCTTTCAAAATTTATTTCGTGTCGTTTGTACTTTTATCAGTCCGGCTTAAACGTGACTTTAGAAGCAGGTTTTGCAAAAAAAGCAAAACAAAAAGGCACCTTGGATGGAGTCATCCAAAGCGCCTTTGCTTTATGGTGTGTAGTATTGCACGGAAATGGGGAAATGTCAATAGTTTTTTTGAAAAATATTGAGGAGTGATCTGCTTGATCTAAAAGAGTGCATTTTTATTTTGTGGATTTTTGCGGGATTGACAGGTTAGGAGGAGGAAGGTATAATCAGCTTATCTGGAGAGCAATTCATATATCATATAATCTGTGGCAGGTCTGCCAAAAATTCCAGAAAATATAAAATCAAATATAGACGGATAAAATGGCCGGGATAGCAGAATTACAGAAAATTGCAATGTGATAGTTGAAATAAGCTGTTTTTTGTATTATATTTACCATATGGAATATAAATATACTGTGATTTAATGGCTCCCCCTTGTCTTTTATCCGTGGAGGAGGTCTATGAAGGGTAATGTACTGACGGCAATGGATGACGAAATCTATGAGGGGTTGTCAGATAATGAAATCTTTGCAGATTTATTTAACGGAGCTTTGTTTGGTGGAAATCAGGTGATAAGGCCAGATATTCTGGAACAGGAAAACGAAAAGAAGGTTGTGCGTGCGGGAAAGGAAAGCGGAAGACGGGTGATACTTCGGAGAATCCGGGATGTACAGAAGCTGTCCGTGCTCCGTGAAAGCTGTCTGGCAGTTATACTGGCAGCAGAAGGACAGAGAACAGTGCATTATGCTATGCCGGCCCGCTGTATGCTTTATGATGCAATTGACTATACAGGACAGGTGGAGCGTATTGCAAAGGAAGGAAAAGAGAAAGGAAAGTTAAAGAAAGGGGCAGAGTATCTTTCAGGGATGACTAGGGAAGACAGGCTGCTGCCGGTAATTACAATTGTTTTTTATTATGGGGAGGAGCAGAAATGGGATGGGCCATTGAGTCTTCATGATATGCTGGATATTCCGCCGGAATTGGAACCGTGGACGGAATGTATCCAGGATTACCGGATCAACCTGGTATGCAGCAGTACGGTGAAAAGTAGTAATTTCAGAACCGGGCTTCGTGAGGTGTTTGAATTACTGCCATTGCTGAAAGATAAAGAAGGAATGAAAGAATTTCTGGAAGCCAGAAAGAATGACTTTATGCACTTGGAAGCAAAAAAGGGCTGGCTGGTGTCAAAGTTTTTAAATGTTCCTGCTTTAAAAGAGTTAAAGGCAGAAGAGAAGGGAGAGGTGGATATGTGTACAGCTATTGAGGAAATGATGGATGAAAGGGAAGAATTGGGTATAGAACGTGGAAAAGAAAAGGGAGAAATAAGAGTAAATCAGCTGATCGAAATATTGCTGCGGCAGTCAGGCAAAAATGACGCTTATGAAGAGATCAGGAGGGCGGTAACAGACCGGGAATATCAGAAGAAGCTTTTTGATGAGTTTGGAATATAGAGGTTACTATTTACAAAACTGGGCTTTTTACAGAGCTGTAAATAGTAATCTATAGAAAGTGTCTCGCGAAAAAAATAAATTTGGGGATTTACAAATGCAGGCAAATGAGATATAGTAATTCCATAATTTTTTGCAGTGCTTCATTTGAAGTGCGCAGAAATCAAAAGCATATAGAATGAAACAACGACAATGGCGTCGGATAACCTTATACATTAGGGTTACCGGCGCCTTTTTGATGTGTGGAAAATATTGTATACATGCCCTGGGTGACAGGAATGTATACCACAGCAGTCTTCCATAAATCATGTAACACAGTAACGCAGGAGGAAAATGTGATGGCAGTAAAATATGTATTTGTTACAGGCGGAGTGGTGTCAGGACTGGGAAAGGGAATTACCGCGGCATCTCTTGGCCGCCTTTTAAAAGCCAGAGGTTATCAGGTGACGATGCAGAAATTTGACCCTTATATCAACGTAGACCCCGGAACCATGAATCCGATCCAGCATGGAGAGGTATTTGTGACAGATGACGGGACAGAAACAGATCTGGATCTGGGGCATTACGAGAGATTTATAGATGAGAGTCTGGATAAAAACTCCAATGTGACCACAGGTAAAATTTACTGGTCCGTTCTGCACAAAGAACGCCATGGGGATTACGGCGGCGGGACGGTGCAGGTGATCCCGCATATCACCAATGAGATCAAGGGATGCTTTTACCGGGGCAAAACACCTGGTGAGGAGAGGATCGCCATCATTGAAGTGGGAGGGACAGCAGGTGATATTGAGAGCCAGCCGTTTTTGGAGGCGATCCGGCAGTTTCAGCATGATGTGGGACATGAGAATGCCGTTCTCATCCATGTGACGCTGATCCCCTACCTGAAGGCCTCCGGTGAATTGAAGACAAAACCCACCCAGACAAGTGTGAAGGAGCTTCAGAGTATGGGGCTGCAGCCGGATATTCTGGTCTGCAGGTCTGAATATCCCATTTCCCGGGAAATCAAAGATAAAATTGCTCTTTTCTGCAATGTGCCGGTAAACCACGTACTGCAGAACCTGGATGTGGAATATCTCTATGAGGCGCCTCTTGCCATGGAAAAGGAGAATCTGGCCCAGGCAGTGTGCGAGTGTCTGCGCCTTCCGTGCCCCGAGCCGGATCTGGAGGACTGGGAGTCCATGGTGGATGATCTGCGCCACCCGGATACAGAGGTTGAGATTGCCGTTGTGGGTAAATATATACAGCTCCATGATGCGTATTTAAGCGTGGCGGAGGCATTGAAACACGGCGGCATCGCCGGTCATGCCAGCGTGAGACTGCGCTGGGTGGATTCAGAAAATATTACGGAAAAAAACTGCGGAGAACTTCTGCAGGGACTGGATGGAATCCTGGTTCCGGGCGGTTTCGGCAGCAGAGGAACAGAAGGAAAAATCCTGGCTGTTCAGTATGCCAGAGAAAACAAAATACCGTTCCTGGGTATTTGTCTTGGTATGCAGGCCGCGATTATTGAATTTGCCCGTAATATACTTGGGTATCATGATGCCAATAGCATTGAACTGGACCCGAATACCCTGCATCCGGTCATTGCGCTTATGCCTGAGCAGAACGGAGTGGAGGATTTGGGCGGGACACTGAGGCTTGGATCTTATCCCTGCAAACTGAAAAAGGGAACAAAATCCAGTGCTTTATACGGAAAAGAAGAGATCACAGAGCGCCACAGACACCGCTATGAGGTAAATAATGACTACAGGGAGAGGCTGGAGGAGAACGGAATGACACTGGCCGGCCTTTCCCCTGACGGCAGGATCGTGGAGATGATCGAACTTACAGACCACCCATTCTTTGTGGGAACACAGGGACACCCTGAATTAAAATCCAGACCAAACCATGCGCATCCCCTTTTTGCGGGACTTGTGTGCGCGGCTGTTGAATATAAGAAAGAGAGAGGGCTTTAACTATGAGAAAAGATGAAGGATTGTACCGGCAGCAATTTGAACATGACAACTGCGGTATCGGAGCCGTTGTGAACAGCAAAGGCATAAAAAGCCATAAGACCGTGGAAAACGCCCTGAAAATCGTGGAAAACCTGGAACACAGGGCAGGAAAGGATGCAGAGGGAAAAACCGGCGACGGTGTTGGCATCCTGCTTCAGATTTCCCATAAATTCTTCGCCGGGGCGTGTAAAAAAGAGGGGATTGCCATCGGCGGAGAGCGTGAATATGGAATTGCCATGCTCTTTTTCCCGCAGGATGAACTGAAATGCAACCAGGCAAAGAAAATGTTTGAAATTATCGTGGAGAAGGAGGGCCTGGAATTTTTAGGCTACCGTAAGGTTCCGGTATGTTCAGAGGTTCTGGGCCATAAAGCATTGGAATGTATGCCAAATATTGTGCAGGCATTTATCAAAAAACCGGAAAATGTGGAAAAGGGCCTTCCGTTTGACAGAAGACTGTATATTGCCCGCCGCGTATTTGAGCAGAGCAATGACAATACATATGTGGCATCCATGTCCAGCAGGACCATTGTGTATAAGGGCATGTTTCTGGTAAACCAGCTCCGTACATTTTTTGCGGATCTGTAGGATGCGGATTATGAATCGGCCATTGCCATGGTACATTCACGTTTCAGTACCAATACCAATCCAAGCTGGGAGCGGGCACATCCAAACCGCTTTATTGTGCATAACGGTGAGATCAACACGATTCGTGGAAATGCTGACAAGATGCTGGCAAGGGAAGAGACAATGGCTTCAGATCATCTGAAGGATCAGCTTCACAAGGTGCTTCCGGTGGTGGATACCAGGGGTTCTGACTCCGCTATGCTGGACAATACACTGGAGTTTCTGGTCATGAACGGCATGGATCTGCCGCTGGCAGTTATGGTTACCATCCCTGAACCGTGGGCAAATAATACAACACTTTCCCAGGAGAGAAGAGATTTTTACCAGTATTACGCCACCATGATGGAGCCGTGGGATGGTCCGGCTTCTATTCTGTTTTCTGACGGAGACGTGATGGGAGCTGTTCTGGACAGGAACGGACTTCGTCCGTCCAGATATTACATCACAAAGAACGGCGATGTGATCCTTTCCTCAGAGGTAGGCGTCATGCCTGTGCCCGAGGAGGATATCGTTCTGAAAGAGCGTCTGCATCCGGGAAAAATCCTGTTAGTGGATACAGTGAAAGGACAGATTTTCAGTGATGATGAAATAAAGGAGATTTATGCAAAAAAACAGCCTTACGGTGAATGGCTGGACAGCAATCTGGTGGAGCTGCAGGATTTAAAAATCCCAAATATCCGCGTGGAGGAGTATGAGGGAGAAGAGCTTACCAGAATGCAGAAAGCGTTTGGTTACACCTATGAGGAATATAGAAAATCCATTTACAGCATGGCGCTCAACGGTTCTGAGAGCATTGCGGCCATGGGAACCGATACTCCCCTTGCGGTGTTGTCACAAAAGCATCAGCCTCTTTTTAACTATTTTAAGCAGTTGTTTGCGCAGGTTACGAATCCGCCTATTGACGCAATTCGGGAAGAGATCGTCACCAGTACAACGGTATATGTGGGAAAAGACGGCAATCTGCTGAAGGAACAGCCGGAAAACTGTCAGGTGATGAAGGTGAACAATCCCATTCTGACAAATACGGATATGCTGAAAATCAAGAATATGAAGGTAGACGGATTCAAGGTGACTGTAGTGCCCATCACATATTATAAAAGTACACGTCTTGACAGAGCCATTGACAGGTTGTTTGTGGAGGTGGATAAAGCTTACAAGGACGGTGCCAATATTCTTGTGCTCTCCGACAGGGGCATTGACGAGAACCACATGCCCATTCCGTCGCTCCTTGCAGTGTCCGCAGTGCATCAATATCTGGTAAAGACAAAGAAACGTACCTCTCTCGCCATTATCCTGGAATCCGGTGAACCCAGAGAAGTCCATCACTTTGCCACGCTTCTTGGATATGGAGCCTGTGCGGTCAATCCGTACCTGGCACAGGATACCATAAAAGAGCTGGTGGGCAGCAAGCTGCTGGATAAAGATTACTATGCGGCTGTGAATGACTACAACAACGCCATCCTGCATGGAATCGTAAAAATCGGGTCCAAAATGGGAATCTCCACCATTCAGTCGTATCAAGGCTCAAAAATATTTGAGGCTATCGGTATCTCTGAGGAAGTGATTGAAAAGTATTTTGCAGGAACTGTGAGCCGTGTGGGAGGCATCACCTTAAAGGATATTGCAGATGATGTGGATGCGCGCCACTCCAAAGCTTTTGATCCGCTGGGACTGCCCGTTGATCTGGAACTGGAGAGTGTGGGTATCCATAAAATGAAAAGCGAAGGGGAGAAACACCGCTATGATCCCCAGACCATCCATATGCTGCAGGAGTCCACAAAACGCGGGGATTACGGCATGTTTAAGCAGTATACAAGTCTGGTGGACAGAGAGCAGAGCGGCTATCTGCGAAGCCTGATGGACTTTAAGTATCCTGAAAAAGGTATACCTGTCGAGGAAGTGGAGAGTGTTGACGAGATCGTGAAACGCTTTAAGACAGGAGCCATGTCCTACGGCTCCATATCAGAGGAGGCACATGAAACGCTTGCCATTGCCATGAATATGCTGCACGGAAAGTCAAACACAGGAGAGGGCGGTGAGAGCAGCGAGCGTCTGGACAGCGCGGGCAGTGCTGTGGACCGCTGTTCTGCCATCAAACAGGTGGCTTCCGGGCGTTTTGGTGTTACAAGCCGTTATCTTGTCAGCGCAAAGGAGATCCAGATCAAGATGGCGCAGGGGGCAAAACCGGGTGAGGGAGGTCATCTGCCGGCCAGAAAGGTTTATCCTTGGATCGCCAAGACCAGGCATTCAACACCCGGTGTGAGCCTGATCTCACCGCCGCCTCATCACGATATTTATTCGATAGAGGATTTGGCGGAGCTGATCTATGATCTGAAAAATGCAAACAAATATGCCAGGATTTCTGTAAAACTGGTATCGGAGGCAGGTGTGGGTACTGTGGCAGCAGGTGTGGCAAAGGCCGGAGCACAGGTCATCCTGATCTCCGGATATGACGGCGGCACTGGTGCTGCGCCTCAGAGTTCCATCCACAATGCAGGACTTCCCTGGGAGCTGGGTCTGGCTGAGACGCATCAGACACTTCTCAGAAACGGACTTCGCAGCCGTGTCATGATAGAGACAGACGGAAAATTAATGAGCGGCCGTGACGTGGCTGTGGCGGCTCTTTTGGGAGCAGAGGAATTTGGATTTGCAACAGCGCCTCTGGTGACCATGGGCTGTGTTATGATGCGTGTCTGCAATCTGGATACATGTCCGGTAGGTGTGGCAACCCAGAATCCTGAGCTTCGGAAGCGTTTCAGGGGAAAACCGGAATACGTGGTAAACTTTATGCGGTTTATAGCAGAGGAACTGCGTGAATATATGGCGAAATTAGGTATCCGTACACTGGATGAGATGGTAGGACGCACAGATCTGCTGAGGGTAAAGGAACATGCGGAAAATCCAAGGGCGTCCCAGATTGACCTGAGTGCAGTCTTAAATAATCCCTATGCGGGAAAATATAGTAAAGTCACTTTTGATCCCGCGCAGGTATATGACTTCAGGCTGGAGGAGACAAAGGATGAAAAGGTGCTGCTCAGGAAGCTGAGAGGAGCAGTGGAAAAGGGTCAGAAAGCCGGCGTGGAGGTTCAGGTGACCAACACAGACAGGGCGTTTGGCACCATTCTGGGCGCAGAGATCACCAGACAGCACAGAGAGGGACTGCCTGAGGATACCATTACAGTTTCCTGTACGGGTGCGGGAGGACAGAGCTTTGGGTCCTTTATACCAAAGGGGCTTACCCTGACGCTGTGCGGTGACTGTAATGACTACATGGGAAAAGGCCTCTCCGGAGGAAAAATCGTGCTGTATCCTCCGAAAAAGAGGAATTATAAGGCAGACGAAAATATCATTACAGGAAATGTGGCACTCTACGGTGCAACCAGTGGTACAGCCTATATAGGCGGTGTGGCAGGTGAGCGTTTTGCAGTCCGCAACTCCGGTGCCTATGCGGTGGTGGAAGGCGTGGGAGAACACGGATGTGAATATATGACTGGAGGCCGAGTGGCTGTACTGGGTAAAACAGGAAAGAACTTTGCGGCCGGAATGAGCGGCGGTGTGGCTTATGTGCTGGATGAGGGAAATGATTTATATAAAAACTTGAATAAAGAGATGATTTCCATTGAAAAAGTGGAGACAAAACCGGATATACAGGAGCTGCATCAGATGATCAAGGCCCATGTGGAGGCTACCGGTTCGGAGAAGGGACAGGAGGTGCTCGCACATTTCCAGGAATATCTGCCCAAGTTCAAGAAGATCATTCCCAATGATTATAAGAAGATGACAACTCTTGCGGCAAGGCTTGAGGAACAGGGAATGTCACCTGAACAGGCGCAGTTGGAAGCGTTTAACGAGAATTTTAGTGGGAAAGGGGCTGAATAAGAGATGGGAAAGCCAACAGGATTTTTAGAATACAACAGACAAAGTGCCCGGATGGAAGAGCCGAAAGAGAGGATCAAACATTTCAGAGAATTTAAGAAATATCTGTCCAGGGAAGAACAGCAGAAACAGGGAGCCCGCTGCATGGAATGCGGCGTACCCTTCTGCCAGTCAGGAGCCATGCTGGGCGGCATGGCTTCGGGGTGCCCGCTGCGCAATCTGGTGCCGGAGACAAATGACCTTGTATATACAGGAAACTGGGAGCAGGCCTATCTCCGCCTTTCCAAAACCCACAGTTTTCCGGAATTCACTTCCAGGGTTTGTCCCGCCTTATGTGAGGCCGCGTGTACCTGTAACCTGAATGGAGAGCCTGTAGGGACCAAAGAAAATGAGCATGCTATTATTGAGACTGCCTTTGAGATGGGCTGGGTAAAACCGCAGGTTCCAAAAGTAAGGACAGGAAAGAAGGTGGCTGTGATCGGAAGCGGTCCTTCCGGTCTGGCCGCGGCCCAGCAGCTCAACCGGAGAGGACACCAGGTAACTGTGTTTGAGAGACATGACAGGATCGGAGGGCTGCTGCGCTACGGCATCCCCAACATGAAACTGGATAAATCCGTGATAGACAGAAGAGTACGGCTTATGGAAGAGGAAGGAGTTGTATTCAAAACAGGCGTGGATGTGGGGAGGGATGTAAAGGCATCCAAACTGCAGAAAGAATTTGACAGGATCGTGCTCTGCTGCGGTGCCTCTAACCCCAGAGATATTAAAGTTCCGGGGAGAGACGCGGGTAATATTTATTTCGCCGTGGATTTTCTTTCCGCTGTGACAAAGAGTCTGCTGGACTCTGATCTTAAGGACAACAAGTTTGCATCTGCCAGGGGAAAACACGTGCTGGTCATCGGCGGCGGGGACACGGGAAATGACTGTGTGGGAACTGCTGTCCGCCTGGGGGCAAAATCCGTGACACAGCTTGAGATGATGCCAAAATCACCGGATACAAGAGCAGATAGTAATCCCTGGCCCCAGTGGCCCCGTGTCTGCAAGACGGATTACGGGCAGGAGGAAGCCATTGCGGTATTTGGGCACGACCCCAGAATCTATCAGACGACAGTGACGGAGTTCATAAAGGATGATAAGGGAGATGTGCAGAAGGCTAAGATCATAAGGCTGGAGAGTAAAAGAGATGAAAAGACGGGTCGTATGAACATGGTACCTGTAAAGGGGACAGAAGAGGTGATAGACGCACAGCTTGTGTTGATCGCGGCAGGATTTCTGGGCAGTCAGAAGTATGTGACGGATGCCTTTAAAGTCTCTGTGAATGAGAGGTCCAATGTTGCCACAAAGCCGGAGGAGTATGAGACCAGCATTCCGGGTATCTTTGCCGCCGGGGATATGCACAGGGGGCAGTCCCTGGTGGTATGGGCTATCCGGGAAGGACGGAAGGCGGCAGAGGCTGTGGACGCTTCTCTGATGGGATATTCCAACCTGTAGGAAAATATTTGTAAAGCCTGCTTAAAGCAGATAAGGAATACAACGGGAATGCCGCACCGGGTCCAAAAAAGAGGACCGGTGCGGCATATTTTTTAGTTGTAACTGAGCCGTTCTTATGTTATGATAAAAATCTCTGAAAGAATGTTTTATTTCTTGCCGTAGGTAAGCACGGTGTCATACATCGCTTCTATATTTTCGCGTTTCGCATTGTCAATACTTCCATTCGTATCAAAAATATAGCCTCCGCCCGGGGCACAGGTATCGATGAGTGACTTGCAGGCATCAATCACCTGCTGCTTTGTTCCGTGCTCCAGCAGATAAATGGGCAGATTTCCTGAGATACATGCCGTATTTCCCAGTACTTTTTTTGCCTGTGCCATATCCACACTCTCAAAATGATATATGACTTTTCCGGCCGGAACGTCCGCAAGCTGTTCCAGGCGGCTGTTATATTTTCCTTCTGTGTAGATAAATGGCGTGACACCCATATCTATCAGTGCAAGCATGATTTTTTTGAGTGGTTTCCAGTAAAGCTTTTCATACTGTGCGGGACTCATGAAACCGTCCATCCCCTTGTGGAGGGGGAAGAAGACACGTTTTACAGGGAGCGGGGCTGTCTTAAAGTATTCATAGGAGGCAATCTGCATATCAGCCAGCATATCACAGGCCTTTTCTATCATGTCAGGACATTCAAGCTGGTCTGTGAGTGCTCCTAAAGTACCTCTGTAATAATCCCCGATAATATCAAAGGGTGCTTCGCCGATTCCTGTCATCATAGGCGGAATTCCCATAGCTGCGATCCGGGCAGAGAGGGCATTGCTGGCCGCCGCAGCTTTGGCGTCCTCCTCCCCGATCTTGGCTAATACGGAAAATGCTTCCTGTACTTCCGGGGAATAGAGGGAAGCCAGGGGTGTGGTGCTCAGTACAATGGAAGGAACAAAACGGATACCGGAAAGTCCTTTCAGATTAGGAAATGCCCGGGGCAGGTATTTGCGCAGGGTAAATCCCATAAAGTCATTGATGAACTCCGGATATTCCTCCTGGGACATATATTCATGTTCAATAACCTGATGGGTGGAAAAGTCTGGGACTCTTGTTCCCGGCCGTCCGGGCCAGTCGATCATGGTGGAGCCGGCCAGTTCATTGGCTCTGCCGCTGGTAAAGGCCAGGTGGATATCTGCGTCGGGCTGGAAATCCTGGTAGAAGCTGAGAATTGCCTGAGATGCTTTTTCGTAGTCGTACATGCTGTCACGGAAGGATGCACCATAGAGAAAGTATGGAAGCGCGCTGTTGAAGGGGGCAAATGGAACTCTGTCACCTTCCTTCAGGGCAATGGCATCATCCACCCTTCGGATACGTTCCAGGAAAAGTTCCTGGGGACTTGGTGATAATGTGGTTGGCTGATCAGTCATAATGACTCCTTTCCCACATTTTTTCTGCTTTTTGTGGAAAACCTGATCCATTTGGCAGTAGAATGTGTATAAATAGTTCCGTGCAAAGTTTACATCTTTATTATAATAAATTGTGGGGAAAAGTAAATGGAATTACATGTTTTTGCCCGTATTTTGCCTATATTCCTGCGGACATTTCTATCTGTGATTTCTGTCTTTATTTCTGTAGGCATTTCTGCAGGCATTTCTGCAGGTGGTTCTGCCCGGCAGATGATATGAACTGCGTGGGGAAGCTGCCGGGAGTTTTTCTGTTTGAAATTATATATTTATGTCAGAAAATTGGAGGATACAGTATGGATAAATATGAGATACTTAAAAAATATTTTGGTTATGATACGTTTCGCGAGGGTCAGGAGCTGCTCATTGACAGTATTCTGTCGGGGAGGGATGTTCTGGGGATAATGCCCACAGGTGCCGGAAAATCTCTATGTTATCAGGTGCCTGCCCTGCTCATGGATGGCATTACTCTGGTAATATCACCTCTTATCTCACTGATGAAGGATCAGGTTGGCTCCCTGAACCAGGCGGGAGTTCATGCCGCGTTTTTAAACAGTTCACTGACAGTGAACCAGTATTATAAAGCGCTTGATCTGGCAAGGCAGGGCAGATATCCCATAATCTATGTGGCACCGGAGCGGCTGGTGACCGAGGAATTTTTGGATTTTGCCCTTCATGCAAAGATTGTTATGGTGGCGGTGGATGAGGCACATTGTGTTTCCCAGTGGGGACAGGATTTCAGGCCCAGCTATTTAAAAATAGTGGAATTCATCAAAAAACTGCCGAGAAGACCGGTGGTAAGTGCGTTTACCGCCACAGCTACCAAGGAGGTAAGGGATGATATTATGGACATCCTCCTGCTGGAAGATCCGGAGGTTTTGACAACGGGATTTGACAGGCCAAATTTGTACTTTGGGGTACAGTCTCCAAAGAATAAATATGCAGTGCTGAAGAATTATCTGGAGATGCATCCTGATGACTGCGGAATTGTGTACTGTCTGACCAGAAAGGGAGTGGAGGAGGTCTGTGAAAAGCTCCGCGGTGACGGATTTTCCGTGACCCGGTATCACGCGGGGCTGGGGGACGCGGAGAGAAAAAGAAACCAGGATGATTTTATATATGATAAATATCAGATCATTGTGGCAACCAATGCCTTCGGTATGGGGATCGACAAGTCCAATGTGCGGTTTGTGGTGCATTATAACATGCCTAAGAACATGGAGAGCTATTATCAGGAGGCCGGGCGTGCCGGGCGTGACGGAGAGCCTGCGGAGTGTATCCTGCTCTATGGGGGACAGGATGTTGTGACGAACCAGTTGTTTATCGACAACAGCCAGGAGAATCAGGAACTAGACCCGGTGACCCGTGAGATGGTGACAGAACGGGACAGGGAAAGGCTTCGGAAAATGACCTATTACTGCTTTACCAATGAATGCCTTCGTGATTATATCCTGCGGTATTTTGGTGAATATGGAGAGAATTACTGCGGAAACTGTTCCAACTGCCTGAGTCAGTTTGAGACGGTGGATGTGACTGAGACGGCAAAAGCACTCATCGGATGCGTGAAGAGCAGCAGGCAGCGATATGGGGCCGCAGTGATCATTGATACGGTACATGGGGCGAATACGGCCAAAATAAGAAATTACAGAATGAATGAGAATCCCAGCTATGGGGTGCTTGCAAAAGTCCCTGCCTATAAGCTGAGGCAGGTTATAAACTATCTGTTATTAAACGAGTACCTTAAGGTAACCAACGATGAATATGCCATTGTGAAGCTCACGGAAAAGTCAGAGGAAGTGCTGGATGATGAGACACAGATCACTATGAAAATGGCAAAGGAACAGGAACGTGAGCCCAGGGAAAAGAAAGAGAAAAAGACCCGAAAAGGCGCCGCTGCCCATCTGGCCGGTGCAGAGTTTACAGAGGCAGAAGAGCAGCTTTTTGAGATACTGAGAGGGCTTCGCCTGGAGATCGCCAGAGAGGAGAAGGTGCCGCCTTATATAGTTTTCTCTGATAAGACATTGACTCATATGTGTATTTTGAAACCAAATACTAAGAGTGAAATGTTGTCTGTTACCGGGGTCGGGGAGTTTAAATATGAGAAGTACGGAGAACGATTTGTGTCGTGTATCAGGGAAAATGGGGCTGTCGGGAAATAGATAGCCTAAAACAGGAGAGGATTTGACCATCATCGGT
>OLSH01000081.1_pt1 | contig 101966 bp, 109 predicted proteins | sample 1643221 | NCBI WGS metagenome assembly OLSH01 (sample SAMEA3136681, study PRJEB25190) | human gut metagenome | biome: human gut; feature: human-associated habitat; material: faeces | place: Austria | collected 2013 | reverse complement strand
TAAAGATTTCCGCAGGTGCAGGATTTATCGTAGCATTAACCGGTGAAATCATGACTATGCCGGGTCTGCCGAAAGTGCCGGCTGCTGAAAAGATTGATGTAGACGAGACAGGAAAGATTCACGGCTTGTTCTAAGCAGAAAGAGATACGGTTTTAAGGAGGATACAACAATGGGATTTTCAACAGTGCCATGCAATGAATTCGTAGAAGTCCTGGCTTCTAAAGCCCCGGTTCCCGGCGGCGGCGGCGCTTCTGCCTTAGTAGGAGCAGTAGGAACTGCTCTTGGAAATATGGTAGGAAGCCTTACAGTAGGCAAAAAGAAATATGCAGAGGTAGAAGAAGAAATGTGGGAGTTAAAGAAAAAATGCGATGAACTCCAGAAAGATTTTCTTCGCCTGATTGAGAGAGACGCAGAAGTATTCGAGCCTCTTTCCAAAGCATACGGTATGCCGAGAAATACAGAAGAGGAAAAGGCAGAAAAAACACGTGTTATGGAAATCGTGTTAAAAGATGCCTGTTCTGTACCTATGGAAATCATGGAAAAATGCTGTGAAGCCATTGAAGTTATTGTAGAGTTCGCAGCAAAGGGTTCTACTTTGGCTATCAGTGATGCAGGGGTAGGCGCTGCTTTCTGTAAAGCTGCTTTAAAAGGAGCCAGCTTAAATGTTTACATCAATACAAAATCCATGGCCGACAGAGCTTATGCGGAAGAATTAAATAAAAAAGCAGACGCTATGCTGGCAAAATATACAAAGATTGCAGATGAAACATTTGAAAGCGTATTATCCAGATTAAAATAATCATAGAAAAAGAACTATTAGGAGGATGCTGGAAATGGCAAAAAGATTACTTGGTAAAGAAGTAACAGCAGCATTAAATGAGAGAATCAAAGCAGATGTTGCTGCACTGGAAGCAAAAGGGGTAAGACCAACTCTGGGAATTATTCGTGTAGGAGAGAATGAAAGCGATATTTCCTATGAAAGAGGAGCAACCAAACGCTGTGAAACTTTAGGTGTTGCATGTGAGAAAATCTTACTTCCGGCTGATGTTACACAGGAGGAACTTCTGGCAACCATTGACAAAGTAAATAAAGATGACAATATTCACGGAGTATTATTATTCCGTCCGCTTCCAAAACATCTGGATCAGTCTGTGATTGAAAATGCTCTGGACCCTGAAAAGGATGTAGACTGTATGACAGACGGCTCTATGTCCGGTGTATTTACCGGAAAGAACGTAGGTTTCCCTCCATGTACACCACAGGCTTGTATGGAAATTCTGGATTATTACGACATTGACTGCACAGGCAAGAAAGCAGTTGTTATCGGACGCAGTCTGGTTGTAGGTAAACCGGCTGCCATGATGCTGATTAAGAAAAATGCAACTGTTACAGTATGTCATACAAGAACCGTGGATATGCCTTCTGTAGTAAAAGAAGCAGATATCGTCATTGTTGCTGCAGGACGTGCAGGTGTAGTAGATGACACTTATTTAAGAGAAGGTCAGGTTGTTATTGATGTGGGTATCAATGTCAATGCAGAAGGAAAACTCTGTGGAGATGTGGATTTTGAAAAGGCAGAACCAATCGTAGAAGCTATCACTCCTGTGCCGGGCGGTGTAGGAAGCGTTACAACTTCTGTACTGGTAGGCCATGTGGTAGAAGCTGCTAAGAGAAAATTTGCATAAAAAGAACCCAGTACAGAAGAGATTCTATATTGGAGGTATGGGCGGAACCTGTTTTGGGTTCCGCCTTTTACAATGTATTTCGGATGAAAGGGCGGAACTATTCTTCTGTAAATTCTGTCATGTTTTTTCGATACCAAAGGGGCAGGAAATTTCTCTGACATTTGGCATTGGCCCGCTCTTTGATAGAGACAGAATCGAAAAACGTTTTCCACAATCTTGTATAAGAATCCTTTTTGTTTCGGACACTTTCCATGTAAGCCAGTTCTTGGGGTGTAATGGGAGTTAAAAAGGCTTCTTGATTTTTAGGGTGCACTACAGCAAGCAGGCGATTCTTATCTGTAATTATCCAGTCTTCTGAGGGCATACGGTCTTCAAAATGAGGAGCCAAGAGCGTCAGCACATGAGATTTCGGTTCAATGACAGAGAATAGAATCTGGTTTTCCAGACGGTCAAAGCGAACAAATTCTCGGAATTTGTGTGTTTCATTATATACACTTCGCTGCAATTCAAAAATGGCCTGTACCTCCGGCTGATGGAGCATATCCAGCACAGCGTTTCCACAGGCAAAGCCCAGCACCAGAAAACGGTAAATTCTGTCCAGCTTTTCCTCATGAGAAGACAGGGAGGCAGCATATACATACTGATACGCCTGAAAAGAGATTTTTTTGTGGATTGAGCGGATAACTTTCTGAACTTTTTCCATTTCCGTATCAATATGGCGGTATTCACAGAACAGTTCCAGGTTGCCCACAGGTTCTGTTTGAAGCCGGATATTGGAGTGTCCCAGCCGGGCTGCCCAAGCGTCATAAATACAGGTCATCATGGATTCAAAATTGTCATAACAGGTAAAAACAACCATGGAAGAGCCTCCTTTTCTTATAATTGACCCCAAAAGGTCTTACAACTGTCTTCTACGGTAGGCGGGACTTCCAGAAAATGGTGGTCAAAGAGGGAAAGCTGTTCATAAGTCTGAGGATGTTCTGCTTCCCAGGCTGTTTTTTTATCTGTGCCGGTCAGTTGGCGGGTAATAAAATCCTCTTCAATAGGAGTTCGATACAGCATTTTTCCCTGGCAGGTGATGAAATATTGTGCCCGCTTTAGAACTACCCCCATTTTCTTTAGCGCAGAAAAATCCAGAGTGCCCTGGCGGCGGGCCTGAACAATTCGCCACGCAGATTTATTGCCGATTCCCGGAACCTTTAACAAGTCGCCATAAGAAGCATGGGAAACTTCTACTGGAAAAATTTCCAGATGACGCAGCGCCCAGTCACACTTGGGGTCAAGCAGGATGTTAAAATTGGGCCTGGCGGGGCTGAGCAAATCCTCAGCATGAAAACCATAATAGCGCAGCAGCCAGTCCGCCTGATAAAGCCGATGTTCCCGAAGCAGAGGAGGGGCTGTGTCCAGAGATGGCAGAGCAGAGTCTTCGTTAAGGGGAATATAGGCAGAGAAAAAGACCCTCTTTAAATCAAATTTCTGATACATCTGCTGGGTTACCTGTAAAAGTTCATAGTCATTTTCAGCGGTGGCTCCGATAATCATCTGTGTGCTCTGTCCAGCAGGTACAAATGGCCGTTTTTTTTGCTTATCTATAGGGACTGACAGAGAACGGGAATTCTGTATCCGGGGTGTAAAAGCAGTTTTTTCCAGAGCCAAGGAGGAAGCACCGGACAAAGTACTGGCAGTATCCGTAAAAATTGTACTGGAGAGATACTGGTTTTGTCCAAAGCGCTCCATAGAAGCAGTTTTGCCCAGGGAAAGCCGGTAATCTATAATTTTCCCCTGTATCTGGGCCATAGGTTTTACAATGGACTGCTGTGTTTTTCCGGGGGCCAGGGTGTGCAGGCTTTTCTCCGTAGGGAGTTCCATATTGATACTCATACGGTCGGCCAGATATCCGGTCTGCTCAATAATTTCCGGAGACGCGCCAGGAACAGCCTTGGCATGGATATAGCCCCTGAAATGGTATTTTGTACGCAGAAGGTACAAAGTCTGATAGATCAGTTCCATGGTATGGGTAGGGTTTTTGATGACTCCGGAACTCAGAAACAGTCCTTCAATATAATTTCTTTTGTAAAATTCCATGGTGATACTGCAGAGTTCCTCCGGGGTAAAGGTGGTGCGCACCTTATCGTTGGAGCGGCGGTTCAGACAGTATTTACAGTCATAGACGCACTCATTAGAGAGCAGGACTTTCAAAAGAGAAATACACCTTCCGTCTGCGGCAAAGCTGTGACAGATACCTGCAGCACAGGAGTTCCCCAGACTGCCTTTTTTCCCTCTCCGGTCAGAACCACTGGAAGTACAGGCAACATCATATTTGGCAGCATCTGATAAAATCTGCAGTTTTTCTTCTAGGGAAAGAGAAAAATTCACTTTCATGTAAACACCTCTTTGTAAAAATGATAAAATAGAATCGAACATATATTCTGATTTTATTATAACAGGTATATAAAAAATGTCAAGAACAAATGTTCGTGAAATTGGGAGGAATTTTTTTGAAAGGTCTGTCATATAATCTAGCAATACGATGAAAGGGGTATTTTATGGATACATATAATATTTACAAGGATATACAGGCTCGTACAAACGGAGAAATTTACATAGGTGTTGTGGGTCCGGTGCGCACGGGGAAATCCACATTTGTGCGAAGATTTATGGAACTGGCTGCACTTCCCAATATGGAGGAAAACCTGAGAAATGAAATTCGTGACCAGCTTCCGCTAAGCGGTTCCGGTAAACTGATTACCACCGTAGAACCTAAATTTATTCCAAAAGAAGCAGCAGCAATCCAAATGGGAGAGGAATTTCAGGCGAAAATACGGTTGATAGACTGTGTGGGATTTTTGGTTCCCAATGCGGCAGGAAACATGGAAGACGGAAAGGAACGTATGGTAAAAACGCCCTGGTACAGTTATGAAATCCCCTTTCACCAGGCGGCAGAGACAGGCACCAGAAAAGTCATCGAAGAACATTCCAACATTGGCCTGGTGGTTACCTGTGACGGCTCTTTTGGGGAAATTCCCCGGGAAAGTTATATCACGGCAGAAGAGAAAACTGTGTCAGAACTAAAGAAAACAGGCAAGCCGTTTTTGATTATTTTAAATTCCCAGAAGCCTTATAAAGAAGAAACATTAGCCCTGGCAGAGGAACTGAAAAAGAAATATCAGGCCGGAGTTGTAAGTGTAAATTGTGAACAGTTGAGAAAAGAAGATGTGTCCAGAATTATGGAAAAACTTCTTTATGAATTCCCCATTGTGCAGATGGAATTTTATGTTCCAAAATGGGTGGAAATGCTGCCCGCTGACCATTATTTAAAGGAAAATCTTCTTGGGTCTATTCAAGAACTTATGAGTCATATGAAGTATGTAAAGGACGCGTCCAAAGACCATTTTGCGGTTGCTTCTGAGTATATCAGAAATATGATTCCGGAGAAGACAGACCTGTCCAGCGGAAGAATCTGTGTACGGGTAGAAATGGATGAAACCTGGTACTATGAGATTCTAAGCGAGATGACAGGCGTGGATATTTCTGATGAATATGAATTGATTCATACCATGCAGGAACTGGCAAAAATGAAAGAGGAATACGTCAAAGTAAAAGGCGCTATTTCCTCGGTTCGCGGTAAGGGATACGGTGTGGTAACTCCGGACAAAGAAGAGATAAAACTGGAAGAACCCGTTGTTATTAAACAGGGCAGTAAGTATGGGGTTAAAATCAAATCCATCAGCCCTTCCATACATATGATTCGCGCCAATATTGAAACAGAAATTGCGCCGATTGTGGGCAGTGAAGAACAGGCAAAAGATTTGATTTCTTATATTAAGGCCAGTGATGAGCGAAAGGAAAGTATCTGGCAGACGAACATTTTCGGCAAATCCATCGGACAGCTGGTGGAGGATGGGATTCACACAAAACTGGTGCAGATTGGAGATGAGAGTCAGGTAAAACTCCAGGACACCATGCAGAAAATCGTCAATGACAGCAAAGGCGGACTGGTGTGTATTATCATTTAAAAACAGAGAACTGCAGCACTGAAAAATGGGGCGTATCCATTGGATAAGCTCCGTTTTTTAGTGCCGCAGCAGCTTTCATAAACCTTTAAGATATGATAAAATAAAGAAAAATATACTTTATGAGGAGGAGAAAAGGCTATGGCAGATTCCAATTATGAGAAAGTTTTCCGACAGTACCAGGAGTGGTTTTTGCAGGACAATCCAAGGGAAACAGCAGACTTTCTGGGGTTGAAAACAGACAGAGAGTATCTCTATATTCCCTTCTTTGGAGAATTGTGTACCATTACCTTGAAAGACGGAAATATTGGAAAAGCAGACGGTTCTGCAGTGCCTGTAGAGGACAGGCTGACCATCATGCAGCACCTGCATTATCATAAAAAAGATGCCAGGGAAAGTACAAAACAGGTTCCTTTCCGTGAAATTAAAGAAGCAGCCGTTTTTGAAAAAGCCTACCAAAAATCAGCTCTGCTGCCTCTTGTACGAAACTTTTCGGGAAAGACGAAAGAACTGCTTCGGGCGGGATTAAGCATAAAAGGAAAACAGGAGCGGTTTGGGGATGTCAGCTTTACGCTGCAGGCTTTCCCTAAAATTTCTCTGACTTATATATTCTGGGATGGGGATGAGGAATTTCCGGCTTCCGCAAACATTCTTTTTGATGACCAGATTGCAAACTGGACACATCCGGAAAGTGTGCCGGTACTGGCCGAAACCGGTACCAGGAAACTGATAGAGGCCGCAGGAGGAGAACGTGGATTTTGGGTAGAAAGATAATGGTTTGCGTTGACTTTTATTGTAGAAAATTATATAATGAATACGGTTATAAATAGAAAAAAAGCTGAACATTTCCATGGAAACAGGAGAATTTCCTGTGCAAGTCCGTTACTGTAAAGCCAGATACATGAAATGTTCAAGGAGTGGAAGCATTCTGCGGCAACCGGATACTTCCAGGAATAATGAATAGAAAAAGCCGTTGTCTTGACAGGACAGCGGTTTTTTTCGGCAGGAATGAAGTGAGGAAACTATGACAGGAACCACGGGACTGGAAGGGTACTACAGTATTAAAAACAATAAAAAAATGCGCTATGGCTATACCACCGGCTCCTGCGCAGCAGGGGCTGCAAAGGCAGCGGCGTTTATGCTTCTTTTAAACAAATACAAAGAAACAGAAAGCCTGATGACGCCCAAAGGAATTCTTCTATCCCTGAAGATTCTGGATATTACCAGGGGAGAAAACTGGGTTTCCTGTGCTGTAGAAAAAGACGCAGGAGATGACCCGGATGTGACCCACGGGCTGAAAATTTTTGCCAAAGTAGAGAAAATTTCCGGGAAAGAAATTATCATCGACGGCGGCGTTGGCGTGGGAAGAGTGACGAAAAAAGGATTGGAACAGCCAGTAGGCAGTGCAGCAATCAATAAAGTTCCCCGTGCCATGATACAGAGGGCTTTGGAAGAAATCTGCAGCCAGGCAGACTACGAAGGCGGTCTTCTGGTAACCATCAGTGTGCCAAAAGGAGAACAGACCGCTGCCAGAACCTTTAATCCCCGGCTTGGGATTGAAGGGGGGATTTCTATACTTGGAACTTCTGGAATTGTTGAACCTATGAGTGAAGCAGCCCTTATCAAAAGCATTGAAGTGGAGATGCGGCAAAAGGTAGAAAACGGAGCCGAATATCTTTTAGTGACCCCGGGAAATTATGGTGTAGCATACATAAAAGAACATATGAATCTGCCTTTTTCAGAGAATATGAAATGCAGCAATTATGTGGGAGAAACTCTGGATATGGCTGTGGATATGGGGGTAAAAGGGATTCTTTTTATCTCTCATATCGGAAAGTTTGTGAAGGTAGCAGCAGGAATTATGAATACCCATTCCCGCTGTGCGGATGGCAGAGCCGAAATACTGGCCGCCAACGCCCTAAGGGCCGGAATTTCCATGGAAGGAGCCAGAGAAATTCTGAATACCATTACCACAGATGAAGGACTTACCGTGATACAAAAAGAAGGGCTTTTAGAGCCGGTTATGGGAGAGTTGATGGATCGAATCAGCTATTATCTGAATCATAGAACCTATGGAAGACTGCAGACAGAAGCGGTATTGTTTTCCAATGAATTCGGATATCTGGGAGAGACAAAAGAAGCCAAAACTCTGGCTGAACTGCTGCGGCGGCAGTATCCCTGCTATACAGAAAAGACAGAAGAAAAGGAGAAAAAAACATGAATGGAAAATTATTGGGACTGGGCGTAGGACCCGGAGACCCGGAATTATTAACCATAAAGGCTCTGCGGATAATACAGGAAAGTGACGTCATTGCTGTTCCCGGAAATGAGGTGCAGGAAAGCGTGGCTTATCAGATTGTAAAAGGTGTATATAAAGAACTGGACAGCAAACCGTTGATTCCCATAGCTATGCCTATGACAAAGGATAAAGCTGTATTGGAAGCAAACCATGAGAAAGCAGCTGATGACATAGAAGCCTGCTTAAAAGAGGGAAAACAGGTTGCATTTCTGACGCTGGGAGATCCTACGGTTTATTCCACCTATATGTACGTCCATAAACGGATTCTAAGCCGGGGATATGAGGTGGAAATTGTCAGCGGAATCACTTCTTTTTGCGCAGTAGCAGCCAGATTAAACAGGAGTCTTGTAGAAATGGCAGAGCCGCTTCATGTGATTCCGGCTACTTATAAAGCAGATGAAATGAATGAGATTCTGGCCCTTCCGGGAACCAAAGTTCTGATGAAAACAGGCAGAAAATTAAAACAGGTAAAAGAGAGTATTTTAAACAGCGGACAGTCTGCGGTTATGATTGAAAACTGCGGAATGGAAACAGAAAAAATATATGAGACTGCAGAGGAAATACCCGATGCGGCAGGTTATTATTCACTGATTATTGTGAAGGAAAAGGGGTGAAAACATGATACATTTTGTGGGTGCAGGAAGTGGAGCTGCAGATTTGATTACACTTAGAGGAAAGAAATTTCTGGAGGAAGCAGATGTGGTCATTTACGCCGGTTCTCTGGTAAATCCTCAGCTTTTGGAATACGCAAAAGAGGGCTGTGCAATTTATAACAGCGCGAAAATGACGCTGGAAGAAGTGCTGGAGGTTATGTTTCAGGCAGAAAAAGAGGAGAAAATGACTGTGCGTCTTCACACAGGAGACCCCTGTCTTTACGGGGCTATTCGGGAGCAGATGGATGTTTTGGATGAAAAAGGAATTTCCTATGATTACTGTCCGGGAGTCAGTTCTTTCTGCGGTGCGGCTTCTGCCCTGGATTTGGAATATACACTTCCCAATGTATCTCAGAGCGTTATCATTACAAGAATGGCTGGAAGGACGCCGGTACCGCCAAAAGAGAGCATCGAATCCTTTGCTGCTCATCAGGCTACCATGGTTGTATTTTTAAGTACGGGTATGCTGGAAGAACTCTCCAGGAGACTGATAGAGGGAGGATACCGTCCGGATACACCGGCTGCTATTGTCTATAAAGCTACCTGGGAGGATGAAAAATCTTTTGTGTGCACGGTGGATACCCTTGCACAGACAGCCAGGGAAAATCATATTACGAAGACGGCTCTTATGATTATCGGCGATGTGGTGGCCCATCATTCTTATGACCGTTCCAAGCTGTATGACCCGGAATTTACTACAGAATTCAGAGAAGGAAATTCCTCGTTATAAGACACAAAATCTTGCCCAAGAACTATGGAGGTAGATTATGAAAATATCAATTATCAGCTTCAGCCAGTCCGGATACCGGCTGAGTGAAATGCTGTACTGGGTATTAAAAGAACGTTCTTATGAAGTGACATCTTATACGAAAAGCAAGTATACTAAAAAGGTGCTGGATGAGTCCCAGCTGGATGAAGAATCCAGAGATTTCAGAAACGTAAAACAGTTTGCAAAACCAGTGGATGAATCCATCCACGAGTGGACCGGACAGCGTTTTCAGGACAGTGATGCCATTGTGTTTGTGGGGGCCTGCGGCATAGCTGTGCGCAGCATTGCTCCTTTTGTAAAAAGTAAAAAGATGGATCCGGCTGTGGTGGTGGTAGACGAACAGGGACGTTTTTCCATTTCCCTTTTGTCCGGGCATCTGGGAGGAGCCAATGAACTGGCAGAAGAGATTGGTGAGATTGTCCATGCCCAGCCGGTAGTCACAACGGCTACGGACTTAAATGATAAATTTGCAGTGGATATCTTTGCAAAAAAGAATGGTTGCTATATCTCAGATATGGTGCTGGCAAAAGAAATTTCTGCCGCTGTACTGGCCGGAAAAAAGGTGGGATTTGCCAGTGATTTTCCGTGGATTGGGGAACTTCCTGCAGAGCTGAAGCTGTGTGGGGAAGAGGAAGAAGAAAAGCCGGAGCTTGGTATTTGCGTTACCTCCGGCTATTTGGAACATCCTTTTGTACACACTCTTTATTTGATACCCAGGGTGGTTACCACAGGAGTAGGCTGTAAAAAGGAAACCCCAAAGGGAACAGTGGAAAATGTAATCCGCAGAGCCTGTGACGAACTGCTGATTCCTTCTGTGGCTATGGAGCAGGTAACCAGCATTGATTTAAAGAAAGAAGAACAGGGGATTTTGGAATACTGTCGGGAACGAAACCTTCCTTTTATTACCTACACGGCCGAGGAACTACAGGAAGTAGAAGGCACATATGCCCAGTCTGATTTTGTAAAAGAGACAACAGGTGTGGATAATGTGTGTGAAAGAGCGGCGCTTCTTGGAAGCAGCAGAGAGGGAAAAGGCAGACTGATACAGAGAAAATATGCACAGGACGGCGTGACTGTAGCCCTTGCGATGAAGAAATGGAGTGTGAATTTTGAATAAATTATATGTGGTAGGTATCGGGCCCGGTGCCTATGAAAAAATGACTATTGAAGCCTCACAAGCTTTGCAGAAAAGTGATGTGATTATTGGATATACCGTGTATGTAGACTTGGTAAGAAACCATTTTCCGGGAAAAGAATTTATGACAACACCGATGAAAAAAGAGGTAGACCGCTGTGTTCTGGCCTTTGAAGAAGCCATGAAAGGAAAGACGGTTTCCATGATTTGCAGCGGAGATGCAGGTGTGTACGGCATGTCCGGTCTGATGTACGAAGTGGGAGTCAAATATCCGGAGGTAGAACTGGAAATTATTCCGGGTGTCACTGCAGCTACAGGGGGAGCGGCTGTTCTTGGAGCGCCGCTGATTCATGATTTCTGCCTGATTAGTTTAAGCGATTTGCTCACTCCATGGGAGAAAATTGAGGCCCGTCTGCTGGGAGCATCCCAGGCGGATTTTGTGATTTGCCTGTACAATCCTTCCAGCAAAAAACGGCACGATTATCTGGAAAAAGCCTGTACATTAATGATGAAGTATAAGTCTCCCGATACTGTTTGCGGAATTGTAGGAAACATTGGACGGGAAGGGGAAAGTATGCAGGTCATGACACTGGAAGAGCTGAAAAATACCGGAGTGGATATGTTTACCACGGTGTTTGTAGGAAACTCCCAGACAAAAGAAATCAATGGAAAAATGGTAACACCGAGAGGCTACAAAAATGTGTAAAGTCATTATTTTTGCCGGGACAACAGAAGGCCGGCAGATAGCAGAATTTCTGAATCGAAGAAAGATTTCCGCGCTCATTTGCGTAGCCACGGAGTATGGAGAGCAGCTTTTGCCCGCTTCCGATACATTAGATGTTTCCCATAACCGCCTTTCAGAGCCGGAGATGGAATCGCTGATGAGGGAAAAGGGCAGTCCTTTGGTATTGGATGCCACCCATCCCTATGCCGCAGAAGTGACAGAAAATATAAGAAAAGCCTGTGAACAAACAGGCTCTCCTTATGTGAGAGTGCTAAGAGAAAATACTGCAGAGAACATGGAAACAGAAAGCCTTTATGCGGGCAGTGTAGAGGAAGCCGTTACACTTCTGGAACATACAAAAGGGAATATTCTGGTGACAACAGGAAGTAAAGAGGCGGAGAAATATACGGCGCTTTCAGATTATAAAAAGCGGGTATTTCTGCGGGTTTTATCCCTTCCCAATGTAGCGCAGCAGTGTGCAGCACTAGGCTTTGAGGGCAGGAATCTTATCTGTATGCAGGGACCGTTTTCTATGGAATTAAATGCAGCTATGCTTCGGCAGCTGGACTGTAAATATCTGGTAACGAAGATGTCGGGCAGCACCGGAGGCTTTCAGGAAAAGATAGAGGCTGCCAGAAGCTGCGGCTGTATACCGGTGATGATTGGCAGACCATTAAAAGAAGAAGGGATTTCTCTTATACAGTGTAAAAGGCTGCTGTGTGAGAGATTTTCGCTTTCCTCTCAGGCAGAAATTACTCTGGTTGGGATTGGAATGGGAAGTGAAAAAAGCCGTACCAGAGAAGCTGCAGAGGCTGTCCGGGGAGCGGATTTGCTGATTGGAGCCAGACGTATGGTGCAGTCCTGTGTCGGAAGAGGACAGGATGTGTATGTGGAATATGACAGTGAAAAGATTGGAAATTATATCCGTCTTCATCCCGAATACGAGAAGATTGCCATTGTCTTATCCGGAGACACCGGATTCTACAGCGGCGCCAGAAAGCTTCTGCAGGTGTTGGGAAATCAGGTAAAAGTGATATGCGGAATTTCTTCTCCGGTATACTTCATGAGCCGTATCCAAAAGACCTGGGACGATACTATACTTACCAGTGTCCATGGAAAACATACAGAACTTGTGGGGCTTATCCGCCGTCACAAAAAGGTATTTTCCATTCTGGGAACCTCAGATGGGATTGCCGAACTGGCAGAAAAGCTAATAGCGTCGGGGCTGAAAAATGTCCGTATGTATACCGGAGAAAGACTGTCCTATGAGGATGAAAAAATCAGACAGGGAGGGCCGGAGGATTTCCTGGGATATGAAGCAGATTCTCTGAGCGTAGTCTATGTGGAAAATTCCGATTATGAAAAACTTCCTGTTACCCATGGCATTTCAGACAGTGCATTTTTGCGGGATAAGGTTCCCATGACAAAGGAAGAAGTGCGTACTGTATCGCTTTCCAAGCTGCGCTTATATGAAGATTCTGTCTGCTATGACATAGGTGCAGGAACTGGTTCGGTGTCTATAGAAATGGCGGTGCGGGCCTTTTCGGGAAAGGTCTACGCCATAGAAAAGAAACCTCTTGCCGTAGAGGTTTTAAAGAAAAACAAAGCAAAATTCGGTGTGGGAAATCTGGAAATTATAGAAGGTCTGGCCCCGGAAGCCATGGAAGATTTGGAACCTTGTACCCATGCGTTTATCGGCGGTTCTTCGGGAAATATGAAGGAGATTATCCGTCTGCTTCTGAAAAAAAATCCTTGTGTGCGGATTGTCATAAACTGCATTGCACTGGAGACACTTTCCGAAGCCTTACAGTGCTTAAAGGAGCTGCCGCTTACGGATACAGAGATTGTACAGATTGCGGCAAGCAAGGCAAAAAGTGTGGCCAGTTACCATATGATGATGGGAGAAAATCCTATTTATATTATTTCCTGTACCGGAATTGGCGCTTCAGAATAAGAGAGGAAACGTTTATGAAGAACATACCTCGTTTTTTAATCACTGCAGGGGCCAGCGGCAGCGGAAAAACACTGGTAACCTGCGGAATTCTTCAGGCTTTTAAGAACAGAGGGCTTTCTGTGGCCTCTTTTAAGTGCGGCCCTGATTATATTGATCCCATGTTCCATGCCAAAGTGATAGGAACTGCCTCAGCGAATCTGGATACTTTTTTTACAGAGGAGGAAACCACCCGCTATCTGCTGGAGGAAAACAGCAGAGGATGTGAGATTTCCGTAATGGAAGGGGTCATGGGATATTATGATGGAGTGGGAGGCACAACCACAAAAGCCAGCGCTTATGATTTGGCAAAGGTGACAAAGACCCCTGTCGTATTACTGGTAAATTGCAAAGGCATGAGTGTTTCTATTCTGCCGTATATCGAAGGGTTTGTAAAATATCAGAAGGACAGTGGGATAGAAGGCGTTCTTTTAAATCAGATGTCCCCCATGCTGTATCCCAGAGTGAAAAAACTGATAGAAGACCAACTTTCTATTTCGGTGTACGGCTATATTCCCCCAGTGGAAGAATGTGATTTAAAGAGCCGTCATTTGGGATTGGTATTGCCGGATGAGATATGGGAACTTCGGGAAAAACTGAACCGTCTTGCCGCTGTTCTGGAAGATACTGTAGAACTTGACGGGCTGCTTCGACTGGGGAAATCAGCCCCGGATTTGGAAGTGAAAACGCCGGATTTTTTAATAAAATCCAATATGAAACAAGAGAAATCTCCGGTGCGTATCGGGGTTTCCAAAGATGAGGCGTTCTGCTTTTTATATGCCGACAATCTTCGGATTCTGGAAAAAATGGGAGCAAAAATCTGTTATTTTTCTCCTTTGCATGAGGAGCATCTTCCAAATGATTTGGACGGGCTGCTGCTCTGCGGCGGCTATCCGGAGCTTTTTGGAAAGAAACTGGAAGAAAACGAAACTTTACGGCTGGAAATTCGGAAAAAACTGCAGCAGGGACTGCCTCTTTTGGCAGAGTGCGGAGGCTTTATGTATCTGCACGATACCTTTGAAGATATGGAAGGAAATTTCTGTAAAGGCATTGGGCACATAACCGGAAAGTCCTATCGCACTCCCCGGTTATCCCGTTTCGGATACATTCAGGTGAACAGCAAAAACGGGAAGCTGTTCGGAACCGATACAGGCAGCTGCCCGGCCCATGAATTTCACTATTTTGATTCTACAAACTGCGGTACAGACTGTTATGCTGCAAAACCGGAGAGCAGCAGAGGCTGGGACTGCCTGCATGTTACAGATACTATGCTGGCAGGCTTTCCTCACTTTTATTATTACGGAAATCCCCGGCTTCCTATGGCTTTTACGGATTGCTGCAGAGCCTACAGAAAGCATAAGAAAGAAGGTTTATAAAATGAATTTACAGGAGACTATCGAAAAAATTAAGCCGTTGAATCAAGAGGCTATAGTGTATACCCAAAAGCGTTGGGACAGCATTGCACATCCCCTTCACAGTCTTGGAAAGCTGGAAGATATGGTAGTACAGATTGCCGGTATTACAGGCAGCCCGGATGTGCAGAAACCCAGAAGAGTGCTGGTTCCCATGTGTGCAGATAACGGTGTGGTAGAGGAAGGTGTTACCCAGACCGGACAGGAGATTACAGCTCTGGTGGCAGAGAATTTTCTTCAGACAAAGGCGGCCTCCAGCATTATGTGTAAAAGTGTAGGCTGTGATATTTTTCCTGTAGATGTGGGAGTGGCTTCAGAGGTTAGTATCCTGAACCGCAAAATCGCATACGGCACAAAAAATATGGCAAAAGAGCCTGCTATGACCAGAGAACAGGCTGTCCAGGCTGTGGAAACAGGTATCGAAATTGCGGAAATGATGAAAGAAAAAGGTTATGATATCATTGCCACAGGAGAGATGGGAATTGGAAATACAACCACCAGCAGCGCTGTTGCGTCTGTGCTTTTGGACCTTCCGGTGGAAACTATGACCGGACGCGGCGCAGGACTTTCCACACAGGGATTTCATAAAAAAATCCAGGTTATCAAGGACGCCATTGCCCTGCATAAGCCGGATAAAGAGGATGCCTTAGATGTACTGTCAAAGGTAGGCGGCTTTGATATTGCGGCCATTGCAGGTCTGTTTTTAGGCGGTGCAGCCTTACAGATGCCGGTGATCATTGACGGTGTAATTTCAGCTACCGCAGCGTTGGCAGCGGCAGCAATCTGTCCTCTTGCAAAAGAATATATGCTGGCTTCCCATGTATCCAAAGAACCGGCAGGCTCCCTGCTTTTGGAAGCTCTTGGAAAGGAAGCACCTCTGCACTGCGATATGTGTCTGGGCGAAGGCACCGGAGCTTTGAATCTCTTCCCCCTTCTGGATACGGGACTGGCTGTGTACAATGGCATGAGTGATTTCAGCGGCTGGGGTATGGAGGCCTACAAACCTTTAGATTGATGGAGCACAGTATATGATTACAGTCATTACAGGAGGCAGCGGCAGCGGGAAATCTGCCTATGCCGAAAAAATGGTTACGGATTTTGGAGACCTGGAAAGGATTTACATTGCCACCATGTTTCCTTTTGATGAGGAAAGCCACCAGCGAATTGCCCGCCACCGCCAGATGCGGGCAGAAAAAAAGTTCTCTACCATAGAGTGCTATACCGGATTGAAAAATCTGAAAATTCCACCCAAAAGCTGCGTGCTTCTGGAATGTATGTCAAACCTGACGGCTAATGAAATGTTTCAAAAAGACGGGGCAGGAGAGCATACCGTGGAAGAAATTTTAGAGGGAGTACGCAGCCTGCAGACCCAGGCAAAACAGCTGGTAATTGTGACAAATGAGATATTTTCAGACGGCATTTCCTATGATACAGAAACACAGAGATACGAGAGCTATCTGGGGGAAATCAATCAAAAAATTGTCGGTATGGCGGACTGTGCCGTTGAGGTGGTTTATGGAATTCCTCTGTTTTTTAAGGGAAATGCAGAAAAATTTACAGAAAAGAAGGACAGATAAATGGGACGATTGTGGAACAGTTTTAAGATTGCGTTTTCGATGTATTCCAAAATACCCATGCCGAAAAGTGAATGGACAAAAGAAAATATGCGCTACATTATGTGCTTTTTTCCTCTGATTGGCGTGATTATCGGGGGACTTACCTGGCTGTGGGGGTACTTTGGGAAAGTTCTTGTCAGCAGCCATGTTTTTTATGCGGCTGTTCTGGTTCTGATACCGGTAGCGGTAAGTGGGGGAATCCATCTGGATGGGCTTTTGGATACCTCAGACGCTCTTCATTCTTATCAGCCCAGAGAACGAAAACTGGAAATTTTGAAGGACTCCCATGCAGGCGCATTTGCTATTATTACAGCAGTGGTGTATTTCCTTTTATACCTGGGTGTGTACAGTGAAATAACGCTGAAAAGTCTGCCGGTGGTCTGCATTGGCTTTGTACTTTCCAGAGCCTTGGGAGGCTTTTCCATAGCCGCATTTCCCATGGCAAAAAACACAGGGCTGGCAGCCGCTTTTTCCGATGGAGCACAGAAACAATGTGTGAAAATGGTATGTGCGATTTACGGAATTCTCTGCGTTGTCTCAATGCTGGCTTATGACCCTCTCATTGGAGGCTGCGCGGTTCTTGGAGCTGCTTTGGAATATCTGTATTACTACAAAATGTCTATGAAAGAGTTCGGCGGCATTACAGGAGATTTGGCGGGTTTTCATATGCAGATGAGTGAGCTGGTTATGGCATTCTTCTGCGTTGCGGGAGAAATTATCAGCAGATTTTTATAGAGAAAAAGGAAAGGATACGAGGATGAAATTAATCATAGGCGGTGCATTTCAGGGAAAAAAAGAATACGCAAAACAGCAGTTTTCTCTTCAGGAAGACCAGATGAGAGATGGAAAAGAAGCTGATTTTGAAGAACTTTTCCGTGTTCCCTGTCTTTACCATTTTCATGAATGGATTCAGAAAGGGCTGAAGCTGGGATGGGATTTTGACGGGATTACCGAAAGGCTTTTACAGGAAAATCCTGAACTGATTCTTATCTCCAATGAACTGGGATACGGGGTAGTTCCCATGGAGGCTTTTGACCGGACTTACAGAGAAACAACCGGGAGAATCTGTACAAAAATAGCTGCAGAAAGTCAGATGGTTATCCGGGTTGTCTGCGGTATGGGAATGGTGATAAAAAATGCTTAAAATCATACTGATACGTCATGGAAAAACTTATGGAAACACCAAAGGAAGATACATCGGGTCAAGGACAGATGAGCCTTTGTGCCGGGAAGGAAGAGAGTCTCTTCAAAAGAGGAAATATCCCAAAGCAGAGCTGGTGTATGTAAGTCCTATGAAACGCTGCATGGAGACTGCACAGTGCATTTATCCGGGAATTTCCATGGAAAGCAATGCCTTTTTAAAAGAATGTGACTTTGGATTATTTGAAAATAAATCCTACGAAGAACTGTCTGACTGTCCGGAGTATCAGGCCTGGATAGACAGTAACGGGACTCTGCCTTTTCCAAAAGGAGAGTCGCAGGAAAGCTTTAAAAAACGCTGCTCCAGAGGATTCGCCCAGTGTGTGGAGCAGGCTCTGCAAAGAGGGATTCAGCAGGCTGCCATGGTTGTGCATGGAGGAACCATCATGAGTATTCTCTGTGCTTTTGCTTCTCCAAAGGGAGCATATTTTCAGTGGCAGATTGGAAACGGCGAGTACTATGAATTGACGATTGAGGAAGAAGTATGGAAGAAAGAACAGGCAGTCAGCCTGGTGAAGAAAGGAACTTTTGGCAATGATTAAGTGGACTGCAGCGGCCCTGATTTTGGGCTTTTTAATAGATTTGCTGCTGGGAGACCCCAGGTGGCTTTACCATCCCGTGCGTATCATCGGAAACAGTATTTCTCTTCTGGAAAAATGGCTGCGGAAAGTATTTCCTGCCACAAAACAGGGGGAACAAAAAGCCGGGCTGGTACTGGTAATGCTGATTTGTGCGGGCAGTGGTCTGATACCGCTTTTGCTTTTATGTGCCGCATATAAAATCCATGTGGTTCTGGGCTTTTTGGCGGAAACTTTTTTCTGTTATCAGCTTCTTGCCACAAAGTCTTTGAGGGACGAGAGTATGCGGGTATACAGGGAACTGAAAAAGAAAGATTTACCGAAAGCCAGATACGCAGTTTCCATGATTGTAGGAAGAGATACGGCAGAACTTACGGAAGAGGGCGTGACAAAAGCCACTGTAGAAACCATTGCAGAAAATACCTCAGACGGCATTATTGCACCTCTGTTCTATATGGCAGTGGGAGGTCCGGCTCTGATGTTTCTGTACAAGGGAATTAATACCATGGATTCTATGGTGGGATACAAAAATGAAAAATATTTGTATTTTGGCAGATATGCGGCAAAGCTGGATGATATTGCTAATTATATTCCGGCCAGAATCTCAGCCTGGCTGATGATTGCAGGGGCTTATATTACAGGTATGGACGGGAAAAATGCAAAAAAAATTTTTCAGAGAGACCGTTATAACCATGCCAGTCCAAACTCTGCCCAGACGGAAGCTGTTATGGCAGGTGCACTGGATATTCAGCTTGCGGGAAACGCATACTATTTCGGAAAACTTTACGAAAAACCCACCATTGGAGACCCTCTGCGTGCCGTAGAATGTGAAGATATTCCGCGCGCCAACCGTCTGCTGTATGTAAGCGCCGGACTGGGAACCTTCGTGTTTGCTGCTTTGCGTTTGCTGGCAGTGGGAATTTGGGGACTGCTTTAAAGGAGAACATTATGGCAAATTTACATATTCACGGGGGAGATGTATACCGGTATCCCCATATGCTGGATTTTTCGGCAAACTGTAATCCGTATGGAATGCCGGAGGGCGTTAAAAAGGCGGCAAAAGAAGCCGTAGAAAAAGCAGATTGTTATCCGGATGTAGAGTGCACCGCGCTGCGAAAGGCTCTGTCTTTGAAAGAACAGGCACCTATGGAGCAGATTATCTGCGGCAACGGAGCTGCGGATTTGATTTTCGGACTGGTACTGGCATTAAAGCCGAAAAAGGCCCTTTTGCCAGCGCCTTCTTTCGCAGAATACGAGCAGGCGTTACAGGCGTCCGGGTGTGAAATTCGCCATTTCTTTCTGCGGGAAGAAGAAGAATTTGTACCGGGGCAGGACTTTATAGAAGAGATTACCGAAGACACAGATATGGTTTTCTTCTGCAATCCCAATAATCCTACAGGAGTTTTAAAGGATTTGGATTATATAAAAAAGATTGCAGAAAAGTGCAGGCAGTGCGGCACATTTCTGGTATTGGATGAGTGTTTTGTGGATTTCACAGAGCAACCGGAAAACTATACGATGAAGCCGTTTTTAGATGAATATTCCAACCTGTTTCTCGTGAAGGCCTTTACAAAAAAATATGCCATGGCTGGCCTCAGACTGGGATACGGATTTTGCAGTAACACAGAAGTCCTGGAACATATGCACCGCGTCATGCAGCCCTGGAATGTGTCTGTTGTGGCACAGGCAGCAGGCGAAGCAGCCTTAAAAGAAAAGGATTATGCAGAGGAAACACTGAAAAAAATTCAGATAGAAAAAGAGATTTTATTAAAAGGGTTAAAGGCCAGAGGACTTCGTATTTACGGTTCAAAGGCAAATTATATTTTCTTTCAGGGACCGGAAAACTTAAGAGAAGACGGCTTAAAACAGGGCATTTCTATTCGGGACTGCAGCAACTATGTGGGACTTGGGGAAGGATACTACCGGGTTGCAGTCCGGACAAAAGAAGAAAACAAAAAGCTGCTGGATGCGTTAGATGCAATACAGCGACAAAGTGGAAAGGAAGAGGGATTATGGCAAAAGCAATTATGATACAGGGCACAATGTCCAATGCGGGGAAGAGCCTGCTGGCTGCGGGACTCTGCAGAATTTTTAAACAGGACGGGTATAAAGTAGCACCTTTTAAATCCCAGAATATGGCACTTAATTCCTTCATTACAGAGGAGGGTTTAGAGATGGGAAGGGCGCAGGTTATGCAGGCAGAGGCTGCAAAAATCAAACCCTCTGTGCTCATGAATCCCATTCTTTTAAAGCCAACCAATGACATTGGAAGCCAGGTAATTGTCAATGGGGAAGTTCTGGGAACCATGAGCGCCAGAGACTATTTTGCTTACAAAAAACAGCTTCTGCCAAAGGTAATGGAGGCTTATCATAAGCTGGAAGAAGAGTATGATATTATTGTTATTGAAGGTGCGGGCAGTCCGGCAGAAATCAATTTAAAACAGGAAGATATTGTAAATATGGGAATGGCCAGACAGGCCAAAGCCCCGGTTCTTTTGGTAGGAGATATTGACAGAGGCGGTGTTTTTGCACAGCTTATGGGAACTATTTTTCTGCTGGAGGAAGACGAGCAGCAGATGGTTAAAGGCATGATTATTAACAAGTTCCGCGGGGATAAAACGATTTTAGACCCCGGTGTGGCAGCTCTGGAGGAGAAAACCGGAATTCCTGTGGTGGGCGTGGCTCCTTATATGGAACTGGAAGTGGAGGATGAAGACAGCCTGACAGAGCGTTTTGGAGGAAACCAGGAAGTGGACCTTATTGACATTGCAGTGATACGCGTGCCGAGAATCTCTAATTTTACGGATTTTAATGCCCTAGAGGTAATCCCCGGCGTCTCTGTGCGCTATATCAAACATGCAAAGGAACTGAAAAATCCAGACATGATTATTCTTCCCGGAACGAAAAATACCATGGAAGATTTACTCTGGATGCGTCAGAACGGACTGGAGGCAGCTGTACTGAAAAAAGCGGCGGAAGGCAAGGTGATTTTCGGTGTTTGCGGTGGATATCAGATGTTGGGAGAGTCTCTATCTGACCCCGACCATGTAGAAGCCGGAGGCGAAATCAAAGGTATGGGACTTCTGCCTATGCATACTATTTTCAGAGACTCCAAGACCAGAACCAGAGTGCAGGGCCGTTTCCCACAGGTAAAGGGAATTCTCCACACTCTGACGGGAACGGAACTGGAAGGATACGAAATTCATATGGGAGAAAGTATACTTTCAGAAGGAGCAGAACCTTTCACAGAAATCACAGATACTGTGAAAATGGAATCGAAAACAGACGGGGCGGCCTGCAGCAATGTGTACGGTTCTTATGTGCATGGAATTTTTGATAAGGAAGAAGTAGCGAAAAAAATTGTGGAAGCCTTAGGGGAGGCCAAGGGAATGGATGTTTCCCAGATGACCAGCGTGGACTTTGCACAGTTTAAGGAAACCCAGTATGATAAACTGGCAGACGGACTTCGGAAACATTTGGATATGAAGAAAATATATGAGATTCTGGAACAGGGAATTTGAAAGGCGGACAAGTATGAAAGTGCAACTGGAAAATGTAAAACCAAAAGAAATCGAAACCAGAAGTTTTGAAATTATTACAGAAGAACTGGGAGAGAAAAAGCTGACTCCCGAAACCGAATTGATTGTAAAAAGATGTATCCACACCAGTGCAGATTTTGATTATGCAGAGAACTTGTGCTTTTCTGAAAATGCGGTGGAAAAAGCCCTTGAGGCGATTAAAAACGGAGCATGTATTGTAACGGATACCCAGATGGCAAAAGCCGGTATCAATAAAAAAGCACTGGCAAAATATGGCGGAGAAGTATATTGTTTTATGTCGGATGAAGATGTGGCAAAACAGGCAAAAGAACAGGGAAGCACCAGAGCCACTGCCAGTATGGATAAAGCAGCTTCTATGGGAAAACCGTTGATTTTCGCCATTGGAAACGCACCTACAGCATTGGTTCGGCTATATGAACTGATAGAAGAGAAAAAAATTTCTCCATATTTGATTATAGGGGTTCCTGTAGGCTTCGTAAATGTGGTACAATCAAAAGAAATGATTATGGATACAGAGGTTCCTTATATTGTGGCCAGAGGCAGAAAGGGAGGCAGCAACATTGCGGCATGTATCTGTAATGCATTACTGTACATGATTGACAATGAAAGAGATTACTGGAAATAAGGTTTCCGGGAAAGGACCATTATGAAGTGTGAAAGATGCGGGAAAGAACTTTCAGATGCGGATTTATACTGTGACCGGTGCGGACAGGCCGTATTTCCGGAATATATGGATGAGGCGGATGTCTGGGCCTATTATAAATCGGACGAGGAACTGGAACAGATTCTGAAAGGGGAAAAAGAAGGAAAATCTCAGGAGCAAAAAAAGCAGCCGGAGCAAGCCTTAAAAAAAGAGGAAACATCTGCGGAAAACTCGGATGAAGCAGCAGAAAAGCCGGAGAGCGGCAAAAAGGGGTTCTGGGGCAGACGCAAAGAAAAAAAAGAAACAGAGGCGGCAGCTCCTGAAGAAAAAACGGAAGATGGGGCTGTGGAAACAGACAGCAATGAGAGCTCCGAAAAGTTTATAGAGCCGGTAACCGAGACAGAAAACGAGGCGCCGGAAAATACGGAGGATATGGCTGAACCGGAAGAACCCACAGTGCATACAGAAGTTATGACAGAAACGCCGGAAGTCCTGGAGGCGGAAACCGTGGAAACGCTGCCGGAAAAGGCACTTCTGGAGGAGAGCCAGGCTCACAGTGAACTGGAATCTGTTGCTGAAACCGTCAGCAATGAAGAAGAGGAAGAAAACTTTTTTGCAGAAGAGGACGATGAAGAAGAGGATGAAGAGGACGAAAAGGAAAAGCGAAATCTGACGCCGGAGGGCAAGAAAGCCAGAAGACGCAGGATTCTTTTGGCGGTTCTGTTTTTGCTTTTGTGTCTGACAGCGGGCATTTTCCTTAGTCTGCGTAAAATGAAAGAAATGGAGCAGCAGGAAAAAGAATATTATCAGCAGTTGGATTCTGCGGCAAATACAGAAAATACAAAGCAGAAAGAAGCATCAGAAGAAAACACTCAAAAAGCATCAGAAGAACCTGCAGCAGCTGAGGATAAGAAAGAGACGAAAAAAGAAGAGTATTTCAAGCTGGTTTCTGCAGAAGATGTGGATTTTTCCAAGTATAAGAAAATTCAGCCCACATCCACAGAAGAAAATTCCGTAAAACAGTCGGATTCTTACGATTACAGTGCTAAAAGCGCCATTGATGGAGACACAGCCTCTTCCTGGCAGGAAAATGAAGACGGTTCAGGCGAGGGAAAGGGAATCAAACTGACGTTGGATGGAAACCACAAAATACGGTATATAGTTTTGTATCTGGGAAACTGGCGGAGTGATGAACTCTGGGATTATAATTCCAGACCGAAAGAATTGACGATACAGGTGGGAGAAACACAGAAGAAAGATGTGAAGTTTTCCGACGAAAAGAAAAAATTCTGCCTTTCTTTTGATGAACCTGTAGACGCATCCTTTGTTTCTCTGTATATTAAATCCGTGTATGAGGGCTCCAGATGGCAGGATACCTGTATTTCAGAAATTGAATTATATGAATAAATAATAGAAAGAAACAAACGTGATTATAAGGGGCGACAACACTTGAGGCTGTCGCTCCTTGATTGCTACTTACTGGACTTTCTTTTCTCCTATCTGATAATCATAAATAAAGAACGTCATATCCCCTTTTTCGCCTTTTATGTCTATGATTTGCTTTTTCTCACACCGTCTTGTCAATCCCATGTGTTCATAAAATGGATAATTGCAACTGGTATCTGTGAACAGGTAAAAGTTGGAAATATCTTGCGACTTCATGTAGTCAACAACAGTTTGAAATAATTTTTTTCCCAATCCTTTGCCACGACATTTTTCACTGATTGCAAAGAACGCCAGCTCACCTTTGTACTTCTCTTTACAGGCAGAAAGCAATGCTTTATCGATTCCTTGCACAGCCGCAAATATTTTTGAGATTTCTCGTCCCTCTTTGGATATGTAAAGCGAAACGATAGATTTTAGCCATTTCATACGCAAAGAAAGCCGGCATTTATGGTTTTCAATATCTTTCCCCATGATAATACCAACTGGCTCACCGTTTATTTCTGCAACTTTTGTAAAGGTCTGATTGGTGAGACAACTGCTCAAATAAACTTTTGCCATTTTTGCCGCTGTCTTAGGAGAACAAAAGCGGTCATACTTCCATGCTTCCCGCACTATATTTTCCAGCGCCTGATGGTCTGTTTTCTGATACTCTCTTAGGATAATCTGTTCATTCATTTTTGCTTGTTTCCTCCATTTCTTGCTTTGCTACTTCTCATGGCATATAATAAACCGTACAGTAACAGTACAGTCAAGGGGGATTTTCTATGTTTTTTGATACAAATAAATTATTTACAATCGGACAATTTGCAAAACTGCACGAAATCAACAAAAAAACGCTCATGTGGTATGATAAAGTCGGCATATTAAAACCTGCTGTGATAAAACCGAATGGCTATCGGTATTATACATATCAGCAGAGTTCCCTACTGGAAACCATTCTTATGCTGCGGGAATTAAATGTGTCAATCTCAGAAATACAACACTTTTTGAATAACCGGTGTGCGTTTTCTTTAGAAAGTCTGTTGACTGATAAAATAACAGAGCTGGACAACACCATATCTCATCTTAAAGCTATCCGAGCCGTTATGAATGAGAAAAAGCAAAATATGACGCATATCCGCACGTTAGATATGTCCGGCTTCGAAATTGTTGAAAAGACAAAAGCACGTTATTTCGTAACTGTCCCTACCACAACGGTTACATCATTTGAAAAGGAAATAGAAATGGTCGTAGATGAAACGAAAAAGTATCAATTACATCGTTTACATGACGCTTCCTATGGAGCTATGTTATCCGTCAAAAATCTATACAATGGCAATCTCAATGACTATTCCTTTTTGTATATTGAATTACCAGAACCAACGCATAAACAGGGACTTCACATACAGCCCAAGGGGAAATATCTAAGGGCTTTTTGTAAAGGAGATTGGAGTAAAATTCCAACCCGATATGAAGAAATTCTTTCCTATGCAGAGCAGCATTATTTACAATTTTCCGGCTTTGCTTATGAAAAAGGCCTCAATGAGCTTGTCATTGACACTTTTGATGATTATATTACGCAGATTGAAATACCAGTTCAAACGGAATAGTGTACTGTGGTCTTTCATATTTTGTGAATTACTTTACCGCATATATGGTTAAATTGCCGGATATCAACCATAAAATAGCGATTTATCCGACATTTTGCTTTCTTATTTAGGGATATGGAGTTATAATCTTTCTATAAAAATTAGAAAAAGGAGAAGGTGCCTATGAATTTTAAGAAAGCAGCAGCAACGAGTTCTGCAATTGTAATTGGGGCAACAACAATTTTGACAGGAATTCCGACTTCTGTATCTGCCGCACAGGTTCATACGGAAGTGGTACAGCAAGAACTTTCTACAAAAGAAACACAGGCAGAAACAAAAGTTGGGGAAGACACAAAAAAAGAAGTAAAATCGGAAACTGAGACAGAAACCACTCCGAAACAGGAAAAGGTAAAAGAAGAATCAGAAGCGCAGCAGCCTGAGAACTCAAAAGAAGAAACTCCAACAGAGGAAAAAACAGAGGAAACTCAGCCAGTAGGAATTAAAATTGATGAAACGAATTTTCCGGATGCAGTTTTTCGGGCAGAACTGGAGAAAAAATCTTATGGTGAGGACGGTGTCTTAACTCCAGAGGAAATAAGTAAAATAGATCGGCTTAGTATTAATAATCCGAAAATAACTTCATTGCAGGGAATTCAGTATTTTACCGAACTGACAAGTATATATATTGCGAACACCAAGATAACCAATTTAGATTTAATCGGTTTGAATAAAATGGATACGATACACATGGCTTATAATTCCCAGTTATCGTCATTGAAAATTTCTTTACCGGCGCTTAAAAGCCTGAGTTGTAGCAACAATGGGCTGACGACTTTGAGTATTGACGCCCCGGCTTTGGAACTCTTGAAGTGTCAGGGGAATAAACTGACTTCTCTGAGTGTGGATGGTTCAAAGGTGAGAAGTATAGAGTGCTATAATAATGAACTGCAAACTCTTTCCTTGAATACACCGGCTTTGGAGGTTTTGAATTGTTCCGACAATCAATTGACTTCCCTGGATGTGTCTGATATGAAAAGTTTGACATCCGTGACTTACGACAATAATCCTCCATTAAAAACTCTGGATTTCAGAGGATGTGACAATCTGGAAAGAGGATATCATTCACAGAATCAGGAAACCGTTTATATATCTGCTGGCATGACGAAGTATATTGGTTGTCATGTAGTGCCTGAACATACAGGAAACCTGATTATTGATTTGAATGGTTATTTCATCGTAAATTCGGATGGAAGCAAATCGGTAGATTTGAATCAGGTCATCTCGCCTGCTTTTATTAAGGTTCTGGAGAAAGAAGGACATGCCTGCTTTGATTCAGAGACACATGTTTTAACGATTCCGGCACAAGATAAAGCCACGGTATTAGAGGCCGGATTTGACGGTCAGATAAATTCAACAAAATGGACCTTTTATACAGATATCACGGCCGTGGATGACTGTGTTGTAAAATTTGACAGCATGGGCGGTACTTTGGTGGACGACCAGATGCTCAGCAATGGAGAGAAGGCTGCGGAACCAACGGTTCCTGTGAAAGAAGGTTATATTTTTACCGGTTGGTACACGGATAAAGAATGTACCACTTTATATGATTTCTCTGCGCCGGTGACAGCAGATATTACACTTTATGCAGGCTGGTCCACTCAGGCCGTGAATACACCGCCAGTGATTACAGCCGGAGATATTACGCTGATGGTTGGAGATACTTTTGACCCATTGACCAATGTGACAGCTACAGATAAGGAAGATGGAAACCTCATTCTGACAAAAGATAACATTGCAGCAAATGATGTAGATACCAAAAAGGCGGGAACCTATCACGTTACTTATAAAGTAACAGATAAAAATGGAGTTTCTACAGAAAAGACCATTACAGTAACAGTAAAAGAAAATACCCCGCCTACCATTACAGCCAAAGATATAACGCTGAAGGTAGGGGACAGCTATAATCCTCTGTCCGGTGTTACAGCAGAAGACAAAGAGGACGGAAAAATCACCTTGACAAAAGACAACATTATAGCAAATGATGTGAACACGTCAAAAGCGGGAACCTATCATGTTACTTATAAAGTAACAGATAAAAATGGAGCTTCCACAGAAAAGACCATTACCGTGACTGTGAAAAAAACTACAAAAACAAGTGCAACTACGAAAAAGTCACCGAAAACAGGTGATATGGCAAACCTGGGTCTGCTGACTTCCATGTTAGCCGGTTCTTCCGGACTGATTGCCGTTTTAAAAGGAAAGGGCAGAAGGAAAAAATAAAGGAATTTTAAATACTTTACAAAAAGAGGCCGCCTTTGGGCAGCCTCTTTTTGTTGCTGAAAAGTATCGCATCTCTCACCGCTTTAAAAGCAGAAAAGAAATGACAATATTGAAGTATCATGCTATTATTTATGAATGATACAAATCTATGATATAGGAATTTAAAAATTCTCAGTTGTAAAGAATTTCAGACAGGAGGAATAACCGCATGAATTGGAATATACCACCGCTTTTTCCGGTAAAAGGCGTTATCTTTGATATGGATGGCCTGATGCTGGATACGGAACGAATGATTCAATATAGTTGGGAAGTCACAGGAGGAGAACTGGGATACTCCAATTTTGGCAGCAATATTTTGCACACTTTGGGCATGAGCCGGACCCAGAGAAATCAATATTTTCTGGAAAAATACGGGGAGGATTTTCCGCTGCAGCAGTTTACAGACCGTTATCATGAGGTTTATCATACCTGTGAACGGGAACATGGGATTCCGCAAAAGAAAGGACTGAAAGAGCTTCTGGAACTTTTAAAGCAGAGGCAGATTCCCATGGCTGTGGCAACTTCTACCCATAGAGAGCACACGATACCGGAATTGAAACGACAGGGGATTTTCTCTTACTTTCAGGAAATTGTTACAGGAGACATGGTAAAAGAGGGGAAACCTAATCCCCGTATATACCAGCTTACCTGCGAGAAGCTGCAGCTATGGCCGGAGGAAGTACTGGCCTTGGAGGATTCTTATAATGGAATCCGTTCTGCCAGCCAAGCAGGCACGAAAGTCATTATGATTCCGGATATTCTCACGGATGATACCCCGGTAAGTTCCTATCTGTACGGGAAAATGGAATCACTGACCCAGGTGGCCCAGTGGATTTCTGGACAGAAAAAATAAGATCCAGATATGAATAGGAGGATTGGCTTTATGAAACGAAAAAGGAAACTTTTATTCGTTGTTGTTTTCGTTTTATATACAGTGATACTTGCTGGTATTTCTTTTTTCATTGGAAATGAAAGCACAAGAAAACAGATAAAAAATTTAGCAGATGAGGGTACGGCAGAAACGTTCTATGCTGAGATTTCGGACAGAAAAAATAATTTTCTGCGAGTAACAGGGCTGGAAATAAATGATATAAATTTTCGTGGAGATTTTGTTTTTTCCATTGATGAGGAGACAAAAATGACGTGGAGATATACAGAAATCTCTGCGGAAGATTTGGACATAGGTGATACTGTTTCCATCACTTTTACCGGAGGAATTCAGGAAACAGCACCTGCAAAAATTACTCATGTGACGCAAATACAATTACTGGAGGATGAGAAATAAAACCAGAACAGAAAAAGCCTGTGCATCCGTCTGCCAGAAAGAATACACAAGCTTTTTTGGCTGTCAGGCTTCTAAGACCTGTAAGTGTTCGACCAGAAGTTTCCGGATTCCCGAATATTCCCCCAGTCCTTTGACTACCGGCTCTACTTCGTATCCGGCAGCTTTAAACTGACTGTACCAGGATTCCGGGTCATCCCCTGCCATATCGTTTTTCGCATGGTCGCCTGCCACAATCATAAAGGGAGCCAGAACCACTTTAGAAGGTTCATATGCCTTTACCATACGCAGAAGACTTTCCATGGTAGGATAGGCCTCCACTGTTCCCAGGAAGATGTTTTCATATCCCTTATCTTTAAAGGTATAGTCCAAAGCCGCATAGATGGAGTTGGCATAATGGGTTGTGCCGTGTCCCATAAGCACCAGAACTTCTTCTTTCTTCAGGTGGGAAAATTCTTCAGCCACAGCCTGGATGACGCTCAGATTGTCCTGCTCGCTGGTAAGAAGGGGATCCCCGAAGGAAATAGAATGAAAATATTCCTGATAAGACAAAGCGTCTTCTTTCATCAAATCATTTTCAATTCCATTGATAACATGGGTGGGCTGCACCAGCACGTCGGTGATACCGTCTGCCCGCATTTGTTCCATGGCTTCTTTTACCGTGTTGATATGAATATTATCGCGCTTGTTTACTTTTTTGATAATCATCTTGCTGGTCCAGGCCCGATACAGAGGGTAATGGGGGAAGGCCTGCTGCATATCCCGTTCAATAGCGTCGATGGTGACTTCCCTGGTATCGTTATGGCTGGTGCCGAAACTTACTGCCAGAATGGCCTTTCTGGTTTCGTTTGACATGATTTTCTTACCTCCGTAGTGTGGATTCAAATTTACTTCTGCAATATATTGTTCCAGTGCCTTCAGATTTTTCGGCAGCGGAAGAGAGGATTTCAAAATCCCTTTTTTGCACAGGCTTTCGAAAAGCTCCAGAACCGCCGGGGGCTCCAGATTGGTCTGCCTTAAAGCTGCCCGGTTTCCGAAAACTTCGGCGGGGCTGCCGTGCATCAGCACCCTGCCTTCGTGAAAGAGCATGACTTCGTCCGCCCATTCATAGGCATAATTGACGTCATGAGTGGCCATGAGTACCGTAATGCCGTTTTCTGTCATGCGGTCTACAATGTGGTTGACCATAGTGGTGTGTTTGGGGTCTAAAGCTGCCGCAGGTTCGTCTAAAATAATAATGTCCGGGTGCATAACCAGAATGTCGGCAATGGAAACCTGCTTTTTCTGTCCTCCGCTTAAAGCATGGGTGGGTTTGTGGCGAAAAGGAGTGATTTCCAGATAATCAATGACTTCCTCCACTTCTTTTTTTGCCTGGTCTTCGGAAATCCCCAGGTTTAAAATTCCAAAAGAAATTTCCTGGTACACGCTGGCAGAGAAAAGCTGGTTGTCCGGGTCCTGAAACACAATGCCCACTTTGCTGCGCAGATGTAATAGTCCCTTTTTGTTATAGTTCACTTCTTCTCCGTTAAAATACAGTTTTCCCGACTGGGGTTTATGGATTCCCGTGCAGCAGAGGAAAAACGTAGACTTTCCGCTGCCATTGGCTCCCATAAAGGCCACTTTCTGTCCCCTTCGGATTTCCAGGGAAAGTCCGTTTAAAGAGTGGGAGTTGTCATCATCATAGGAAAAATGCAGATTATCGGCTTTTAATATCATATCTGAATTCATGAAAAAAATCTCCTCCATACAGCAAAAATAAATAAGGCGGTATCGAATGCCACAATGGCAGCAATGATTCGTTTCCTGGGAGGCCGGTTTTCCGACAGAACCCGTATGGTGCCGTCATAGCAGCGGGCTTCCATAGCGTCGTAGAGCCGGTTGGAACGTTGTACCGCCCGTATCATCAGCACAGATCCCAGCATACCGAAGGATTTCAGAGACGTCCGGTAATCCTTATTTCCCAGTCTGCAGTTTTGGGAAGTGGAAATGGCAGAAGCCACATCCAGCAGTACGAAGATAAACCGATAAATCAGCAGCATCAGTTCAATCAGCAGACGGGGACAGTGCAGTTTCCGCAAAACCTCCAGAATATCGGGCATTGGGGTGGTAAAGGACAAAAAGTACAGGCAGGAAACCGCGGAAAGAGCGGTGAGAATCAGCTGTACCGCATAAAAAAAGGAATGGTAGCTTGCCGTCAGATACCAGTTTCCAAGGGGAATGGCAAAGAAATCCATGGGAACCTGTTTTAAATTGAACATAATGGCTATGGTACTTAAAAACAAAAATGCCAGAGGTACGGTGAGAAACTTAAGATAACGCAAAACAGGGACTCCCCCTTTCCAAACGGTAAGAATCCCTGTCACAGCTAATACGATACCTGCCACCGCAGTCGAACGACTCATTACACAGATACACAGTGTAATCACTGCAAAGGCAAATTTCTCACTGGCATTTTCATATCTAAGCCGGGAATTGTAACACAGCTTATCAATGACTATCATAGAAACTCCTTTCGCCAGAGAACTTTAGTTTTCATCTTTCATCCATTTTTTACGCTCTACAAAACGTCCCATAAAAAAGGCAATGACGCCTACGCCAATACCGGTCTGGAGACAGAAGAGCAGGCTTTCCACTTCGCCGGGAAGTTCTCCGCCAATGAGCTTTTCAAAAATGGGGGTTGCCCAGGGTTCATAGGAGGAATCCACTTCCTCTACCACGGTGCTTCCGGCATCGTCGGAACCGCCGAATTCCGCGTCTTTTAAGACAAACAGCGGAACAAATGCAATTAAGAAAATAACCAGAATGGCCAGAATGACTTTTTTCTTCATCTTATTTTCCCTCCTTTAAATAACCAATCGCACGAAGTTCCGGTTTAGCATAGGTTTCCAGACCCATGATAATCAATACCGTGATGACGCCTTCAATAAGAGCCAGAGGAACCTGTGTAGGTGCAAATACCAGCAGGAATTTGCCTACTGCAGCGCCAAAGGTGGTATCCGCATGATGGGCAAGAGCCATCTGTACCGCAGTCACGCAGTATGTAAATAAGTCACCTAAAAATGCGGCCAAAAATACACAGACTTTTTTATCCACATTGGCCTTTTTCAGCACAACATAAAGACCATAAGATACAAAAGGTCCTGCGATTGCCATGGAGAATGTGTTTGCTCCAATCGTAGTCAGTCCGCCGTGTGCCAGTAAAATAGCCTGGAACAGGAGAACAATCAGCCCCAGAATGGAAACGGCAGACGGGCCAAACAGAATTGCTCCAAGCCCGGTGCCTGTCATGTGAGAACAGCTTCCGGTTACGGAAGGAATCTTCAAGGAAGAAATTACAAAGACAAAGGCGCCGGACATAGCCAGCAGGGTGACCAGATTTCGGTGTTCGTTTAAAGTTTTTTTGATAGACATGAATCCTGCAATGAGAAACGGTACGCACAGGACACCCCATGCGATGCAGAATCCTCCCGGAAGGTAACCTTCCATAATGTGCATGGCACTGACGGTTGGGACAATGCCGAAGGTAAGCGCAAAGGCGCTTGCCAGTACCAGAATACGTTTTTGATTTTTACTCATTTTTCTTCTCCCTTCTGATTTGCATGAATAAAATAAAAAACCTGTACGGCAGGGACCGACAGGCATCAGAAGAACAAGAGGTTATAGCAAGGTGAATAGATATGCTATGAGCCAACCTGTTCTTACACAAGGCCATCGTTCGTAACCTGTGTAAATCGCATGTATAAGGCAGGTCTTCTGACTCAGGTATCTTTGCTGCATTTTGCCTTCCCATTACAACAGTGGCATATTAAAATACAGCTCCTCCATTACAGCGGCGTGACCGTGTAAGATTTTCACTTAACTTTCCTATTCTCCTGCATAGCAGGCACCGTTATACATTCAATTCTTGTTCCATTGTAGCATATAGGGAAATTTTGTCAATGTTTTGTCAAATGAAATTGTACAAAAATCACAAAATACTTAAGTTGCACCCAAAAGAATTCTATGCTAAGATGAAAAAAGATTTTTAAGAAAAGCAACAAAAGATATGGGAGATTAAAAAACAATGAGTATTTCCATGATTGGCATTGACTACAGCAGAGCAGCCGTGGACATCCGCGCACAATTTTCTTTTACCAAGAAAAACGCTGTAGCTGCAATGGAACATTTAAAGGAAGAACCGGGCATTGCAGGCTGTATTATTTTGTCTACCTGCAACCGAATGGAAATTTGGGCAAGCACCACGGAAGACTGGCAGGGTTCTCTCTATGAATTTTTGTGCCGGGAAAAAGGGAAAGAACCGGCAGAATATGCACAGTATTTTGCGGAAAGGACAGAAGAGGAAGCAGTAGAACATCTTTTTTATCTTACCAGCGGTCTGAAATCCCAGATTCTGGCAGAAGACCAGATCATTACCCAGGTAAAGGATGCTCTGAGTTTGTCCAGGGAAGCCTACTGCACGGACAATGTGCTGGAGGTACTGTTTCGCATGGCGGTGACGGCAGCCAAGAAGGTAAAGACAAAAGTCATCTTTTCCAGGGGCAACAGTTCCGTGATTCATCAAGCCATTCACTGCCTGGAGGAAAAGGGCTTTTCCTTGTTTGGCAAAACCTGCATGGTTATCGGAAACGGAGAAATGGGCAAGGTGGCGGCGCTGGCTCTTAGAGAAGCAGGTGCAGAGGTGACGGTTACGGTGCGCCAGTATCGAAGCGGCATTGTCAATATCCCTAAGGGCTGTGAGCGGATTAATTACGGTGACCGGGGAGAATTTCTGCCTCAGTGCGATTTGGTTGTCAGCGCTACGGCCAGTCCTAACTATACACTGACCAGGGAGCTTCTGGAAACCGTCCCGCCCGTGGAACATCTGGTATTGATTGATTTGGCCGTACCAAGGGATATTGAACCCTCTGCCGGAGAACTTTCCGGTATTACCCTGTACGACATAGACAGCTTTAAGATTGATGCGGTTTCTCCGAAGCTGCAGCAGAGTCTGGAAAAAGCCGGGGAAATTTTGCAGGAACAGATGGAGGATTTTTACAACTGGTATGGCGGCAGAGACTTAATTCCCAGAATCCAGGACATTAAGGCAGAGGCGGTGCAGGATTTAAATCTCCGGATACTGAAAATTCTGCGGAAAACTCCCATGGAAGAAAAAGACCGGGAAAATCTGCTGCAGGCCATTGATACAGCTGCGGCAAAGGTGGTTAACAAAATGATGTTCGGGCTGAAGGATTCTCTGGAAGAAAAGGAATTTTTAAACTGCGTGGAAGGACTGGAAAAACTGTATGAAAACTGAAAAGGAAAATAAAAAATTTTTTCCTGTGTTTATAGACCTGAGCACAAAGAGAGTCGTAGTGTTTGGCGCGGGGAAGATTGCCACAAGGAGAGCAGAGACGCTGCTGTCTTTTGCAGGGGAGCTTATCGTCATTGCTCCGGCCTGTACAGAGAGGATTGCACAGCTTTTTGAGGAAGGAAAGCTGGTATATAAAGAAAAACCTTATGACCGGGAAGATTTGTATGCAGCAGATGTGGTGCTGGCTGCCACAGATGATACAAAAGTCAATGAGGACATTTACAGCGCCTGCAAATGTCTGGGGATTCCGGTGAATACGGCCAGCAATCAGCAAAAATGTGATTTTCATTTTCCGGGTATTCTGGAATATGAAGGCGTGGTGCTGGGCTTTAACGGCAGCGGAAAAGACCACAAAAAGGTAAAAGAGGTCCGCGAAAAAACCCGGAAAGCCCTGGAACAAATCCGAAAGGAAGAAGAAAAATGCGAAAAATAATCATTGGAAGCCGGGAGAGCAAACTGGCAGTGGTGCAGAGCGAAATGGTGAAAAAGGCCATTGAGGACAGCCACGAAGACATAGAGGTGGAGATTTACACCATGAAAACCACGGGGGATAAGATTCTGGACAGAACCCTGGATAAAATCGGCGGGAAAGGACTCTTTGTAAAAGAATTGGACAAAGCTCTTTTAGACAGAAAAACGGACATTTCCGTGCATAGCTTAAAAGATATGCCCATGGAAGTACCAAAAGAACTGCCGCTTCTGGCTTTTTCCAAAAGAGAAGACCCAAGGGATGTGCTGGTACTTCCCCAAGGGGTACATACGCTGGATAAGACGAAACCCATTGGCTGTTCCAGTCTCCGGAGAATTTTGCAGTTAAAAGAACTGTATCCGGATATGGAGTGCAAAAGCGTAAGAGGCAATGTCCAGACCCGTTTGAAAAAACTGGACAGCGGGGAGTACAGCGCTCTCATACTGGCTGCGGCAGGACTGAAACGGCTTGGGCTTGAAGCACGGATTTCCCGGTATTTTCAGCCGGAAGAGATGATTCCCGCTGCAGGACAGGGAATTCTGGCAGTGCAGGGACGGGCAGGAGAGCCTGGGGATTATCTGAAGGAATTTTCCGACTTGGAGGGATTCTATGCGGCAGTGGCAGAACGAGCCTTTGTCCGGCATTTAGACGGCGGCTGTTCCTCTCCTGTAGCAGCCCATGCCGTAGTCCGTGAGAAGGAAATCGTCCTTCGGGGCTTGTATTATGATGAAGAAACCGGAAAATATGAAAAAGGCATGATAACCGGTCCGGCAGAAGAAGGGGAAACGCTGGGTATTTCTCTTGCACAAAAACTGCGTGATACATGCAAAAATCAAGAATAAAGGAGCAGATAACATGAGTACAGGAAAAGTCTGGCTGGTAGGAGCGGGACCGGGAGATGCGGGGCTCTTTACCATAAAAGGAATGGAAACACTGCAGCAGGCAGAGGTGGTGGTTTACGACAGTCTGGTGGGACAGGAAATTCTCTCCCGGATACCGGAGAGCGCCCGCTGTATCAATGTGGGAAAACGGGCTTCTCATCACACTATGCCCCAGGAACAGATTAATCAGGTATTGGTAGAAGAAGCAAAGAAAGGACACCGTGTGGTGCGCTTAAAAGGCGGAGATCCCTTCCTTTTCGGACGGGGCGGGGAAGAACTGGAACTGCTGGTGAAAGAGGGGATTCCCTACGAAGTAGTTCCGGGTGTGACTTCTCCCATTGCCGTGCCGGCTTACAATGGAATTCCTGTGACACACCGGGACTTTACCTCTTCGGTGCACATTATTACGGGACATAAGAAGCAGGGAGCGGCTTATGATATTGATTTTGACGCACTGGTACGGACAAAGGGAACTCTGGTCTTTTTAATGGGAGTCAGCGCGCTTTCTGATATCTGCCAGTCCCTTTTGCAGGCAGGTATGGATCAGGATATGCCTGCGGCGATTTTGCAGAAAGGAACTACAGCAGGTCAGAAAAGAATTGTGGCAACGGTTTCCACATTGGAGGAAGAAGTTAAGAAACAGGGCATTGAGACCCCTGCTATTATTGTAGTGGGAAAGGTCTGTGCTCTGGCCAAAGAGTTTGCCTGGCATGAAAAGCTGCCTCTTTCCGGGTATAAGGTTATGGTTACAAGGCCAAGAGATTTGATTTCCTCTATGGCTTCCAGGCTGCGGCTTTTGGGGGCGGAAGTTCTGGAACTTCCGGCTATCCGCACAGAACCTTTAAAAGACCAGACGCTGCTTTATAAAGCCCTAAAAGCAGTGGATACTTACCAGTGGGTTGTATTTACCAGCCCTACCGGAGTGCGGATTTTCTTTGAGGAATTGTTAAAATCCGCCACTGACATTCGGAAACTGGCGCACTTGAAAGTTGCCGCCATTGGAAAAGGGACGAAAAAAGCTTTAGAAGAAAAGGGCTTTTTTGCTGATTATATGCCGGAGGTTTTCGACGGAGAGGCTCTTGGAAGGGGGCTCTGTGAGCTTTGTGAGGGAACGGAGAAAATTCTGCTTCCCCGTGCAAAAATGTGCAATCAGGAAATCCTTGCAGAGCTTGCCAAAAAGCCGGGGATTCTGGTAGATGACATTTCCATTTACGATACGTTCTATGAGACCAGAGATTTGCTTGACCGCAAAAAAGAATTTGAAACAGGAAGCATTGACTGTGCGGTCTTTACCAGCGCGTCTACGGTGCGGGGCTTTAGAGAAGCCACACCGGGACTGGATTATACCAAAGTGCGGGCAGCCTGCATTGGCAGACAGACCCAGGCTGAGGCAGCGGATCTTGGCATGGAAACGTATATGGCCCGGGAAGCGTCTATTGACAGCCTTCTTACTCTGGTAATACAATTAAAAGGAAAAACAGCCCGCAAGTAAGGCAGAAGGAGTTGGAAATTATGGATATGAACATCAGGCCAAGAAGATTAAGAGGCAGCGAAATTATGCGGAAAATGGTCAGAGAGACACGAATAGACAAAAGTTCTCTGATTTATCCGATTTTTGTAAAAGAAGGCACGGGAATCAAGGAAGAAATTGCCACTATGCCGGGTCAGTACCGTTACAGCGTTGACCGGCTTTCGAAGGCTTTGGAGGAGCTTTTGGACGCAGGAGTCAATAAGGTAATGTTTTTTGGTATTCCTGATGTAAAGGATGAGGTGGGAAGCCAGGCATATGCCAGCGATGGTATTGTGCAGAAGGCTTTAGAGAAGGCAAAAGCAGAATTTCAGGGCGATATGTACCTGATTACCGATGTGTGTATGTGCGAATACACTTCTCACGGACACTGCGGCGTCCTCTGCGGACATGAAGTAGAAAATGATAAAACTCTGGAACTTCTGGCAAAAACCGCCCTTTCCCATGTACAGGCAGGCGCGGATATGGTGGCGCCCTCTGATATGATGGATGGAAGAGTACGGGCTATCCGCAGTCTTTTGGACAGGAATGGACACAAGGAAATTCCCATTATGTCTTATGCGGTGAAATACGCCTCTGCTTTTTACGGTCCTTTCCGTGACGCGGCAGGTTCTGCGCCGTCTTTTGGAGACAGGAAAAGCTACCAGATGGATTTTCATAACCGCAGAGAGGGGCTGAAAGAAGCCCTTCTGGATGTGGAAGAGGGCGCGGATATTCTTATGGTGAAGCCTGCCATGTCTTATCTGGATATGGTACGGGAGGTAAAGGACCGGACCCAGATTCCGGTGGCTGCTTACTCAGTCAGCGGAGAATATGCCATGGTAAAAGCCGGGGCAAAACTTGGCTACATTGAGGAAGACCGGATTATCTGTGAGATGGCAGCCAGTGCATACCGGGCAGGCACAGACATTTATCTCACTTATTTTGCAAAAGAAATTGCCAGATTTATAGAGGAAGGAAGAATCGGATAATGACAAAATCAGAAGAATTATTTCAAAGAGCAGTAAAGAGAATTCCGGGGGGCGTCAACAGCCCGGTACGGGCCTATGGCTCTGTAACGGAAGCCCCACGCTTTATTCAGGGAGCAGTGGGCTGTAAAATTTTTGATGTGGACGGAAACGAATACATTGACTACATTGATTCCTGGGGACCTATGATTTTAGGACACAACAATGAGCAGATTAAGGAAGCGGTTATCCGCGCCAGTGAAAACGGTCTGAGTTTTGGCTGTGCTACGGAAAAAGAAGTGGAAATGGCGGAATTTATCTGTGAGAGAATTCCTCATGTAGAGATGATTCGCATGGTAAACTCCGGCACTGAGGCAGTCATGAGCGCTCTGCGCGTGGCAAGAGGCTATACGGGAAAATCCAAAATCATTAAATTTGCCGGCTGTTATCATGGGCATACAGACGCTATGCTGGTAAGTGCCGGAAGCGGTGTGATGACCAGTGGAGTACCGGACAGCGCCGGTGTGCCAAAGGGCTGCACCCAGGACACCATGATTGCGGTTTACAATGATTTAAACAGTGTAGAGCAGCTTTTGGTGGAAAGCAAGGATCAGGTAGCGGCTGTGATTGTAGAGCCGGTAGGGGCCAACATGGGTGTAGTTCCTCCAAAGGAAGGCTTTTTGCAGGGTCTGCGGGATTTGTGCGACAAGCACGGGGCACTGCTGATCTTCGATGAGGTTATTACGGGATTCCGTCTCAGCTTTGCCGGAGCAGCCGGATATTTCGGAATTACCCCGGACCTGGTGACTTACGGTAAGATTATCGGTGCAGGTATGCCTGTAGGGGCTTACGGCGGAAGAAAAGAGATTATGGAAATGGTGGCGCCGGCAGGCCCGGTATATCAGGCAGGGACTTTAAGCGGAAACCCCATTGCTATGGCAGCGGGACTTGTCCAGTTAAAAATCCTCTGGGACGACCAGGATATTTATAAACGCCTGCATCAGAAAGGAGAATTGCTTTTTGACGGTATCCGAAACATTTTCCGTGAAAAGAATGTGCCATACCAGGTGAATTCCGTGTCCTCCCTGGGCTGTATCTTCTTTGCCAAAGAGCCGGTAACGGATTATGCTTCTGCAAAAGCCTCAGATACCAAAGCCTTTTCCGATTATTTCCAGTATATGTTAAACCACGGGGTACATATGGCGCCATCTCAGTTTGAAGCCATGTTCCTTTCAGATGCCCATACGGAGACAGACATTCAGGAAACCCTGCAGCTTTTGCAGCAGTATTTCGCATAAGGAGGCAGGCAAAGCCCTATGGATAGCAATCTTTCAAACCTTGTTTTTCTGCTGCTGTTTTTTCTGGCTGCATCGATATTGATTCTCGTGCAGAATCGTTCCAACCAAAAGAGGTTTTTAGCGCGGATAAAAAATTCCTGGGGACAAATTCCTCCAAAGGAATACACCTACGAGGAACTGGAGCATATTGCCCAGTTCTTCCGACAGCGTGAAAAAAACGGCTTTTACATTGATGACATTACCTGGAATGACCTGGATATGGACCGTATCTTTATACTCATCAATCAGAGCTGTTCCCCTGTAGGGGCGGAATGTCTCTATGATCTTTTGCGGAAACCGGTTTTTGAGGAAAAAGAGTTAAAGGAAAGGCAGCGGCTCATAGAGTTTTTCCGCAGTCATCAGGAAGAACGGCAGAAGCTGCAAATGCTTTTGGCCAGTATCCGAAGACCGGGAAATGTGGGGATTTTTGAAGCTGTTCATGTGACAAGAGAAGTTACGGTTCAGGGAAAAACGGGACAGGTGCTCTGCTTGGGGGCATTTTTGCTGTCGCTGCTGTTTTTTGTCTTAAAGCCGAATCCGGGGGTGCTGGTTTTTCTGCTTGTCTGCCTTGTAAATATCGGAACTTATTGGGGCAAAAAGGGAGAAATTGACGCTTATCTCACCAGTTTCGGCTGTGTACTTCAGCTTCTTGAGGCCCAGAAGAAGCTGGAAAAAGCAGGGATTCACCAGCTAAAAGAGTATGAGGAGCAGGGAAAACAGTATAAAAAGCAGCTTTCCGGCTTTCGAAAGGGAGCATTTTGGGTAACGGAGCGCAGCAGTACGGCAGGAGGCGGATTAGGAGGACTTTTTATGGACTATATCCGCATGATGACCCATATCGACTTGATTAAATTTCACGATATGATGCACAGCATGCAGGAGCATATGACAGAAATCGAAGGACTGATTTCTCTGTTCGGATATCTGGAAAGTATGATTTCCATTGCGTCTTTCCGGGAAATTCTGCCTTATTACAGCCTGCCCCAGTTTCTTTCCGAGGACAGGGCCCGAATGGAAACAGAAGATTTGTATCATCCTTTGATTTCCCATCCGGTATCCAACAGTATTTCTGCCCAGGGCGGAATTTTAGTCACAGGCTCCAACGCTTCCGGAAAGTCTACGTTTTTGAAAAATGTTGCCATTAATGCCATTCTGGCTCAGACGGTTTACACCTGCACAGCTTCTTCTTACCGTGCCCCATATTTTAAGGTGATGACTTCTATGGCGCTGCGGGACGATTTGGAAAGCGGAGAGAGCTATTTCATCGTGGAAATCCGTTCTTTGAAGCGGATTCTGGATGAGGCGGACCGGGACGGAAATCTGCTCTGTATCATTGACGAGGTGCTGCGGGGAACCAATACCATAGAGCGCATTGCCGCCTCCTCTGAAATTCTGTGGAGTATTTGCAGAAGCCATGTGCTGTCTTTTGCAGCTACCCATGATATTGAATTGTCTTACATACTGCAAAACCGCTATAAAAACTATCATTTTGAGGAAGAAGTGGGAGAAGATGACGTGGTCTTTAACTATCTTCTGAAAGAAGGGCGTGTGACCACCCGAAATGCCATTCGCCTTCTGGATATGATGAAATATGACCGGAAACTGACCCAAAGGGCCCGCCGTGCGGTGGAACATTTTGAGCAGGAAGGAGTATGGGAGAACATCGAAGATTCGGTTGATAAATGTCGATAAATAAAAGAAAATAAAACACGAATTCTGACAATTTTTCTTGACACAGAGCACAAATATTGTCATAATAGAAGTGTCGAAAGGCCTTACAGCCTTCTAAATCATGTCGACTTTTCTCAATTTCGTTATCAGCATTAAGCTGTAACTTCAAGATTTCACATTCGCTGAAGGAAGAAAGAAAAGCCGGAATGTACAAAAGACGGTTCCATTCTTCTCCTCTGCAGCGGCAGATGTGTCTTGTATGTTACGCATTACATACTCTCTTACGGGGATGCCAAAAGGCATCCCCGTTTTCTGTTTTGTCAGGTTCGGACAAATACTGCCGGGCTTTTAGCAGAATCCGTGTCCGTTGCCGCAGCACAGAAGCAGGATAAGCAGAAGCAGACAGCTGTTGTCGCCATTGCCGCAGCCACATCCGTCATTGTTGAAACCGTTGCCGCAGAAAGCCAGCAGAATCAGAATCCAAACGATACAGTTACAGTCTCCGAAACCTCTTCCTGTCATATTACCTCCGCAGTTGTCATCACATCCGCAGCCACAGTTTGTAGCAGCCAAATCACTCATGTTTGTTCCTCCAAATATTTTGTTTACAATTTCATACTATGCCGGGAATAAAAAATGGTGCTGAAAAATTTTATTTTCAGGAAAGAATAAAGGAGGAGAACACCTGATAGATATTTAAAGTTCCATATCCCCATTCCCGGTTGGGGTAGAGTTTGTCGCCGGTTCGTCCGGCGCCTCGTATGAGCAGGGCCTTTAGTTCTGAGTTGTTGAAAATTCTGGGCGGCGTCCGTCCCATGCCCCATTCGATAAGCAGGGCACAGCCTCCGGCTGTGATGGCAGCAGCAGCAGAGGTTCCGGTGATGGTGGAGTAGCGGTCTTTCGGAGCAGGAGCCAGAATATTTACGCCGGGGGCTGTGATATCCGGTTTAATCTGTCCGGTACGGGTAAAGCCTCTGCTGGAATTTAAAAGCAGGCTGTTGTTGTAGGCGTTGTAAGCCGCTGTGGTAATCACGGAAGAGGCTGCAGCAGGGACAGTAAGAGTGGTATCCGGATTGGGACGCAGAAATTTCACATCGGGATTGGAAAAGCCGGTAATGGGCAGCCACATATGGTAATCTCCGCTGTTGAAGCTGCTGGTGTAGACACGGATTTTCCAGGGGCCGGGGGTAGGATTGGAAAACCGAATAAAAATCAGCTGCTGTCCGGAAAGCGTCTGTACAATCTCAGAGGTGACAAAAATCCTGGTTTCTTCCAGAATAAAAGAAATCTTTTCACTGTAGCTGATACGGGGAGGGATTTTGGGTATGACTTCGCCAAGGGGTGATTCAAAGCCAACTGCATATAATTCCGGCGGCTGTCCCCACAATTCTACACAGAATCCCTGGGTATCCGGTTCCACCAGAATCTCAACAGCGTCGAATTGGTCAGAGCTTACGGCAGTACCGTAGTAATGATGGCCCTTCCCAGCCTCGTTTCCTGCTGCCACTACTGCATGAAGTCCACGGTAATTGTCTGTAATGGACAGCATGAAATCCAGCGGAGAGGTGCCGGAATGGGAACCTTGATTGGACCCCACTCCAATGCAGATAACCACCGGTTTTTTCAGTTCGTCTGCCAGCCGCACCAGATAGCGGATACCCATCATAATATCCGAGGACTGGTAGGCCGGTGCCTCTCCTGTAACATAGAACAGTTCTTTTAAATAATTCTTCGCTTCTTTTAACTTCACCATGGCAATCATGGCTTCCGGAGCCGCGCCGATAAAATCGTCTTCTGCCAGTTCACTGCCGGCTGCAATACCTGCCAGTTGGGTTCCATGTCCGTTTTCATCCTGGCTTGGTACAATCTGGAAAGGGTTCTGAGCTTTCAGGGCCTGTTCAATATCTTCTCTGGTGTAACCGCTTCCGTACTGCAAATCATAAGGCGGCGTACCGCTTTGGATGGTCTGATCCCAGATACCGTAAATCCGGCTGGAGCCGTCTTTTTGGCGAAAGGCCTTATGCGTGTAGGATATCCCGGTGTCGATAAAACCCAGCAGCACATCCCGGCCTTTCAGATTCAGTACCGGCTGATTTTGTACTGCAGTAATACCGGAAGCATCCAGAGACACGCTGTTTAGAAGTGTAAACAATTTGGGAACCGTATTATAAAAGAAGCCGTAATCATAATAATTCTGAAAAAATTCTTCAGCCAGAGGGTAGTGGATGATGCCGTAATATTCGTTGAAGATTCTTGCCCCATATTCCTTATAGTCTTCCAGAAACCCCGTATACACCGGCAAAATCAGGTCTGCATATTCCTCTGACAGAATCATCTCTTTTACAGAAGGCATAAAAACTCCTGAAATTCGTTTTTCTTAAATCTATGAAAAAGAAAAGAAAAACTTGACTGGAATCTGTGCACAGTATCACTGGTTTACCGACATAGAATAAGATAATAAAAAGGAAAAAGGCAGGTGAAAGAAAATGGCATATGTGCTTCCTACCGGAAGGGGTGTAACGGCAGCAGTGCTGGATACCGGCGCCTGCCCTCACAGGGATTTTGACAGCCGGATTCTGGCTTTTGAGGATTTCGTCCATGGCCGTTCTCTTCCCTATGATGATAATGGACACGGCACACATGTACTGGGGATTCTGGGCGGCAGCGGGAGAGCGTCCAACGGAAAATTCCGCGGCGCAGCCCCCGGCTGCGGTCTGATTCCTCTAAAGGTACTGGATAAAAATGGAAACGGAAGTCAGGAAACCGTTATCGAAGCCATGCAGTGGATTTTAAAATACCGTGAAAAATATCATATCCGCATTGTAAATATTTCTGTGGGAACTACCAGCAGGGAGGGGCATGAACAACTGATTGAGGCTGTGGAGGAGGCTTGGGACGCGGGATTGATTGTGGTGGCAGCAGCAGGAAATCAGGGACCGGGGCAGGGCAGTGTCACCGCCCCCGGCTGCAGCCGGAAGATTATTACGGTAGGCTCCTCGGATATGATAGTCCATAATCTGGGACTTTCCGGACGGGGACCTACCAAAGACTGTGTAAGCAAACCGGATATTGTAGCGCCAGGCAATGCAGTAACCTCTTGTGCTAATTTCCCTGCAGCCTTTCCCTATACAGTAAAAAGTGGCACCTCCATGTCCACGCCTCTGGTTTCCGGCGGGATTGCCCTCTTTTTGGAACTGCACCCGGAATCTACCAATCTGGACATCAAAAAACGGCTCAGAAGCACTGCCATAGATTTGGGCTACCCTCACAACCTGCAGGGATGGGGACTTTTCCGACTGAAAAATTTTCTGGAGGGAAAATGAAAAACAGACTTGACATTCCGATTGTGATTGTATACAATGATACAAATGCTTTATTAATGCATAGTATTAAGTCGATAAACAAGGAGTGAGTACCATGATAAACAGAGCTGTCAGAATGAATTATCACACAAATTTACTGGAACTGGAAGAACACATGTATCCCCTGGTGGATGTAGAAACTCCCAATGTGTTCCATAACCTGTTTCCCTATTCTGAAGTTCCCAAAATTGCGTTCAATGACCGTATTGTTCCCCATCATATGCCGGATGATATCTGGATTACAGATACGACCTTCCGGGACGGTCAGCAGTCCAGAGCTCCCTATACCGCAGAGCAGATTGTGCGCATTTACGAGTATCTTCATCGTCTGGGCGGTCCGAACGGAAAAATCCGCCAGAGTGAATTTTTTCTTTACAGTAAAAAAGACCGGGACGCGGTAGATAAATGTATGGAAAAAGGGTATTCATTCCCGGAAATTACCGGCTGGATTCGGGCCAGTAAAAAGGATTTTGAACTGGTAAAAGAACTGGGATTAAAGGAATGTGGAATTCTGGTGAGCTGTTCAGACTACCATATTTTTTACAAAATGAAAATGACACGGCGAGAGGCCATGGAACATTACCTCAGTGTTATCCGGGACTGTCTGGAAATCGGTATCAGCCCCAGATGCCACCTGGAAGATATTACGAGGGCTGATATCTACGGCTATGTAATTCCTTTCTGCATGGAGCTGACGAGACTTATGGAAGAATATTCCATTCCCATTAAGGTTCGCTGCTGTGATACCATGGGCTACGGGGTCAATTATCCCGGCGCTGTGATACCGCGTTCTATTCCCGGTATCATTTACGGAATTATGACGCATGCCGGTTTTCCTTCGGAACTCATTGAGTTTCATGGGCACAATGACTTTTACAAAGCCGTGAGCAATTCCACTACAGCCTGGCTGTACGGCGCCAGCGGAGTAAACTGTTCTCTTTTTGGCATCGGGGAGCGGACAGGAAATACGCCGCTTGAGGCCATGGTTTTTGAGTATGCCCAGTTAAAAGGTACTTTAGACGGCATGGACACCACCGTCATTACCGAACTGGCTGAATATTACGAAAAGGAATTGGGATACCACATTCCGCCTCAGACACCTTTTGTAGGTTCTTCCTTTAATGTGACGAGAGCCGGAATTCATGCAGATGGCCTCTTGAAAAATGAAGAGATTTATAATATCTTTGATACAGAGAAATTTTTAAAGAAAGCACCTCAGGTAGCTGTTTCCAATACTTCCGGCCTGGCTGGCATTGCCCACTGGATAAACAACCATTTCCACCTGACCGGAGAAAAGCAGATTGACAAAAACAGTGAACTGGCTGTGATGGTAAAGGCCTGGGTGGATAAACAATATGAAGAAGGAAGAGTCACAGTTCTTACAGACGAAGAACTTCTGGCAGTGATCGCCGAAAGCTGCAACTGTCTGCAGATGGAACTGTGATAAGAAGGTGTAAAGCAATATGGCAGCAATATCTTTAAGAGGAAAAGTATTTGACAAAATCCGGGAGGATATTTTAAAAGGCAGGTATAAAAAGGGCGACGAGCTGGTGGAATGTACCATTGGAAAGGAACTGGGGGTCAGCCGTACGCCTGTCCGGGAGGCTATCCGCCAGCTGGAACTGGAAGGACTGGTACAGCTGATACCAAATAAAGGAGCCTTTGTCACCGGAATTTCCTCAAAAGACGTTATGGATATGTATCAAATCCGGGCAAAGCTGGAAGGACTGTGTGCAGCCATGGCGGCAGAGAACATTACCAAAGAACAGTTGGAAGAAATGGAAGAGGCGGTATATCTATCAGATTTCCACGCAGACAAGGGCAATTACGAACAGGTCTGCCAGCAGGACGGCAGGTTTCATCAGCTTTTATATCAGGCATCAGGAAGCCGGATTCTGGCGCATACCCTTTCCGATTTTCACGAATATCTGCAGAGAGTCCGAATGGCTTCTGTGAAGTTCCGTATGCGCGCCCGCCCTTCAAACAGCGAACACAAAACCATTTTAGAAGCCATTCGGACAAAAGATACAAAAAGGGCCGAGGAGGCTGCTTATCTGCATATCCGCAACACCATGGAAAACCTGAAGAATTTTGATATGGAAAAAGTTTTAAGGGAAGAAATCAAATAAGAGAAAAGGAGCGTAACCACTATGGGAAAAATAGCAATGACCACACCTTTGGTAGAAATGGATGGAGATGAAATGACCCGAATCCTCTGGAAAATCATCAAAGAGGAATTACTGGAGCCTTTTGTGGATTTGAAAACCGAGTATTATGACTTGGGCCTTACATACCGCAATGAAACCAATGACGCGGTAACAGTAGACGCAGCAAACGCAGTGAAAAAATACAAGGTTGGGGTAAAATGCGCGACGATTACCCCTAATGCAGCCCGTATGGAAGAATATCACTTAAAAGAAATGTACAAAAGTCCCAACGGAACCATTCGTTCTATGCTGGACGGCACTGTGTTCCGCGCGCCCATCGTTGTAAAAGGCATTGAACCCTGTGTGAAAAACTGGAAGAAGCCTATTACCCTGGCCAGACATGCCTATGGGGATGTGTACAAGAATACAGAAATGCGGATACCGGGCCCCGGCAAGGCAGAACTGGTCTTTACTGCTCAGGACGGCACCGAAACCCGGCAGATGATTCACGAATTTAAGGGCGCAGGTGTGCTGCAGGGTATGCACAATCTGGACGAGTCTATCGAAAGTTTTGCCAGAAGTTGTTTCTCTTATGCCCTGGATACTCAGCAGGATTTGTGGTTTGCCACTAAGGATACCATTTCCAAACAGTATGACCACACCTTTAAAGATATTTTCCAGGAAATCTATGATACTGAATATAAAGAAGCCTTTGAAAAAACAGGACTGACTTATTTCTATACCCTCATAGACGACGCAGTAGCCAGAGTGATGAAAGCAGAAGGCGGTTTTATCTGGGCCTGCAAAAATTATGACGGAGATGTTATGAGTGACATGGTTTCCTCTGCCTTTGGTTCTCTGGCTATGATGACTTCTGTGCTGGTATCGCCCAAGGGATATTTTGAATATGAGGCAGCGCACGGCACAGTACAGCGCCATTATTACAGACACTTAAAAGGGGAAGAAACCTCTACCAACTCGGTGGCAACGATTTTTGCCTGGAGCGGAGCTCTTAGAAAAAGAGGAGAACTGGATGACAACACGAAACTGCAGCATTTTGCAGACAAACTGGAAGCAGCTACAGTAAACGTCATTGAAAGCGGAAGAATGACCAAAGATTTGGCGCTGATTACCAGTATTCCTGCCCCTACGGTTTTGAACAGCCGGGACTTTATCTGTGAAATCCGAAAAGAGCTGGAAGCTGCACTTTAAATCTGCCTCTTTACGAAAAATTTTGAAAAATGGGAAGAGCCGCTTATTCAGCCAGCTCTTCCCATTTTTCATACAGCTTTTCCAGTTTTTCGGCAATTTCTGCCTTTTCTTTGGAAAGGCGGACACATTCTGCCACATTAGTGGCCACCTCCGGATTTGCCATTTCCTCATCAATTTCACTGTCTCTTTGCTCCAGTTCTTCAATGGCCTTTTCCGTTTTCTTTAAATCATTTTCCCGTTTCCGAAGACGGGCCTGCTCCTCTTTTTGCTGCTTCCAATCCATTTTCGTGGCAGATACGGTTTCTGTGTAAACTTCTTCCCGGACTTCGGGGGCATAGATGTCAGTCAGTTCTTCCTTTTTTTCCAGATAATAATCGTAATTGCCGATATAGTTTACCAGTTTGTGATTGGTCAAGTCCAGAATCCTGGTGGCTGTTTTATTGATAAAATAACGGTCATGGGACACATAGAGCACGGTACCTTCATAGTTATTTAAGGCTTCCTCCAGGATTTCTTTGGAAGTAATATCCAGATGGTTGGTAGGCTCATCCAGAATCAGGAAGTTGGCCTGGGAAAGCATAAGTTTGGCTAAAGACACACGCCCCCGTTCCCCGCCGCTTAAAGCAGAAATCGGCTTAAACACATCATCTCCGGTAAAGAGAAAGGCGGCCAGCAGGTTGCGGATTTCCGTATTCGTCAGCTTTGGATAATCATCGGAAATTTCCTCAAAAATGGTTTTCTCCATGTGGAGTACATGGTGTTCCTGGTCGTAGTATCCGATATGTACTTTGCTGCCCAGGCGGAAGCTGCCGTTGTCCGCAGGAATCACCTGATTTAAAATTTTTAAAATCGTGGTTTTTCCCGTCCCGTTGCTTCCGATAATAGCCACCCGCTCACCCCGCTTAATCTGAAAGTTTAAATCCTCAAAAAGCGGGAGAGAGGGAAAGGACTTGGTAAGGTGTTCTACAGTCAGCACATCGTTGCCGCTTATCACCCGAGGCTTTAAAGTAATCCGCATGGAATCGTCCACTTCCACAGGCTTTTCCAATACTTCTATTTTATCCAGCATTTTTTCCCGGCTTTCTGCCCGCCGTATGGATTTTTCCCGGTTAAAAGACTTTAATTTGGCAATGACGGCTTCCTGGTGTTTGATTTCCTGCTGCTGGTTTAAGTAAGCCTGATACGCGGCTCTTCGAAGCATAGCCTTTTTTTCACTGTAGGCGCTGTAGTTTCCTGTAAAAGACGTAACTTTTGTATTGTCAATTTCCACAATTTTCGTGGCGACCTTATCCAGGAAATAGCGGTCATGGGATACAATAAAGACAGCCCCCGGATAGTTCAAAAGATAGGTTTCCAGCCACGCAATGGAATCCATGTCCAAATGGTTGGTAGGCTCGTCCAGAAGGATGATATCCGGCTTGGATAAAAGAAGACGGCCAAGGGCCACACGGGTTTTCTGTCCCCCGGAAAGTGTGGAAATCATTTTGCCGAAATCTTCCTCTGCAAAGCCAAGTCCCTTTAAGACTCCGGTCAGTTCACTTTTGTAGGCATACCCGTTTTCCAGTTCAAACTCATGGGTCAGACGGGAATAGGCCTCCATAATCTTGTTCAATTCTTCTCCCTGGGTGTATTTCATCTCTTTCTCCAGCTGACGCATACGCACCTCCATATCCAGAATGTGCTGCTTTACCTGCAAAAGAGCGTCATAAATAGACAAGTCGCTGGTCAGCTCCTGGTGCTGAGCCAGATAGCCCATGGTTTTCCCTTTGGCTAAAATAACCTGCCCGCTGTCCGGGGGAAGTTCCCCCACAATGATTTTAAAAAGCGTGGATTTTCCTGCCCCGTTAATGCCCACCAAAGCGGCTTTTTCCCGCTCTTCAATATGGAAGCTGGCGTCTGCCAGCAGGGTAACGCCATCAAAAGATTTTTCTATATTCTGACATGCAAGTATCATGATAATTATCTCCTTTAAACTCCGTACAGCTACGAAAGCTGTCCTATTTATTATATCGAAAAATACAGGTTTGACAACAGAGAAACGAAAATTAATTGACTTTAATTTAACAATACACTATAATGGAGCGTAGAAATATGTATTTTGAATACAGGAGGGTTGTTATGGAGGGAAAATCCATTTCAAAGGCAGTAATTAAAAGACTACCCCGATATTACAGATACTTAGGTGAGCTTATAGAAGAAGGCGTAGAACGAATATCCTCCAATGAGTTAAGCGAAAAGATGCGGGTAACCGCGTCTCAGATTCGTCAGGATTTGAATAATTTCGGCGGCTTCGGGCAACAGGGCTATGGATATAATGTTCCCTATTTATATGATGAAATCGGAAAAATTTTGGGACTGGACAAGACGTACCACATGATTATCATTGGTGCCGGTAATCTTGGACAGGCACTTGCCAACTATGTAAAATTTGAAAAAAGAGGCTTTAAAATTGTAGGTATCTTTGATGTGAATCCGGTACTGAAAGGAATTTCCATCAGAGGAAATGAAATCCGTATGATGGACGAGCTTCCAGAGTTTTTAAAAGAGCAGAATGTGGATATAGCCACGCTGACCCTGCCGAAAAACAACGCGGCAGAGACAGCTGATTTACTGGTAAAAAACGGAATTCGGGCTATCTGGAATTTTGCACATCTGGATTTGGATGTACCAGAGGATGTTATCGTAGAAAATGTACATCTTTCCGAAAGTTTAATGCGTCTGTCTTATAATCTGAATTGTTATGAAAACGAACATCCAAAAAAATAACAACGTAAAAAGCTGCTGTAAAATGTAAAAGAGATTTTGCGGCAGCCTTTTCGCTTTACGCAAGGAAAAAGGACGGGTGAAACATGGAGGAGATTGTAACCGGAAAGCAGATGAAGGAACTGGATGCCTACACCATAGAAACCATGGGAGTACCTTCTCTGGTACTTATGGAGCGGGCGGGACTGCAGGTCTTTGAGAGTATGAAAAAAGAGGGGCTTCCCCTTTCAAAAGTGCTGGTGCTGTGCGGTTCCGGAAATAACGGGGCGGACGGTGTGGTCATTGCCCGGCTTTTGTTTCTGGCAGGATATCAGGTACATGTCTGTATTTTGGGAAATCCGGAACATTTTACAAAAGAAATGAAAACGCAGATAGAAATTGGCAGAAATTATGGAATTTCCTTTGTCAAGACTTTCTGTGTACATGAATATACTACTATCGTGGATGCTCTTTTGGGTGTAGGGCTTTCCAGGGAAGTTTCGGGTCTTTACCGGGAAACCATAGAAAAACTACAGGATTTTTCAGGGAAAATCGCAGCCGTGGACATCCCTTCCGGTATTGACGCAGATACAGGAGCGGTATGGGGCTGTGCCGTCAGGGCAGACCTTACCGTTACCTTTGCCTATAAGAAAGCAGGGCTCTGCCTGTATCCCGGTGCAGCCTATGCCGGAAAACTGCTTACGGCAGATGTGGGCATTTACCGCAAAGACAAAAGGTCTCCAGAGCTTTTTGCCTGTACGGACAGGGAACTTAAAAAACTCACCAGAAAACCGGACGGCAATAAGGGCAGCTTCGGCAAGGTCTTTCTGGCCGCAGGCAGCCGGGAAATTTTCGGCGCAGCGTATCTTAGCGGACAGGCTGCTCTGCGAAGCGGCGCAGGTATGCTGAAACTCTGTACGCCAAAAGAAAACAGGGGGTTGTTTACTTGCTTCCCTGAAGCCATGCTGGCACTTTATGAGGACGCTGCGGATATGGAAAACCTGGTGAGAGAAAACCTATGCTGGGCTGATGTGGCCGGCATTGGTCCCGGTCTTGGTACTTCTCCTCAGGCGGAAAGACTTTTAGAGACTCTTTTGAAATACGCAGACAAACCGCTGGTTATTGACGCAGATGGCCTGAATCTGCTAAAGGGTAAGGAAAAGCTTTTAAAAAGCTGTAAAGCTCCGGTGATACTGACCCCTCATCTGGGAGAATTTGCCCGCATGACGGGAATCTCTGTAAAAGAATGGAAGAAAAATCCTCTGACGATTACCAAAGAAACGGCAAAGAAACTGGGTGTCCTGCTGGTGTGCAAAGATGCCAGAACGATTATCAGCCGGGGAACAGAGGAAACCTGTATCAATCTGTGCGGCAATGACGGTATGGCGACAGCCGGAAGCGGAGATGTGCTCACCGGACTGATTCTGGGGCTTCTGGCTCAGGGACTTTCTCCATGGGAGGCAGCCTGCACAGGTGTTTATCTCCATGGAAAGGCAGGAGATTTGGCAGCAGAGAAAAAGGGCAGAGCCGCTATGCTGGCGGGTGATATTTTAGAAGCTGCAGGAGAGATTCTGAAGGAACTTTAACAGGAAAGAAGGACAATTATGAAGATACAGAAAAGAATCCAGGCAAACATCAACCTGGACGCCATTGCATATAATCTGGAAAACATAAAGAAAAACCTGCAAAAAGACACACAGATTATAGCTGTGCTGAAAGCGGATGGCTATGGGCACGGTGCCATACCCCTGGCAAAAGAAATCGAATCTTATCCCTATATCTGGGGAATTGCGGTTGCGACTGTGGACGAGGGTATGGAGCTGCGCCGGGCAGGGATTCAAAAGCCCATTCTTATTTTAGGCTATACTTACGAAGAAGATTACGACCGGATTGTACAGGAGGACTTCCGTCCCACAGTATTTAAGCTGTCTATGGCCGAAAAACTGTCACAGGCTGCAAAAAAAGCCGGAAAAACTTTGAAAATACATATTAAAATTGATACCGGCATGACTCGTATCGGGTATCGCAGTCCGCAGGAGGACATTCCGGAGATTGTAAAGATTTCCAAACTTCCCGGACTTGAAGCAGAGGGAATTTTTACTCATTTTGCCAGGGCAGATGAAAACGACGTTTCTCCGGCAGCCCGCCAGTTGGAAAAGTTTCTGGCATTTCTGACAGGACTTGAAAAGGCCGGAGTCACGTTTCCTCTGCGCCACTGTTCCAACAGTGCAGGCATTATCCGGATGCCGGACGCAAATCTGGACGCGGTCCGGGCCGGAGTCATCCTCTATGGCCTGTATCCTTCTGAGGAAGTAGAGAAAGAGCCGGTGCCTTTAAAAGCGGTCATGGAGTTAAAAAGCCATATTGCATACATAAAAACCGTAGAACCGGGAGTAGAAATCAGTTATGGCGGTACTTTTACCACAACAGAGCCCACAAAAGTGGCAACCATTCCCGTAGGATATGCAGACGGATATTCCAGAGGCCTGTCAAACAAAGGCAGTGTCCTTATCCGGGGCAGACGGGCGCCTATTTTGGGCAGAGTCTGTATGGACCAGTTTATGGTGGATGTAACCCATATTCCGGAGGCAGAAGAACTGGATGAGGTAACCCTTCTGGGAAAAGACGGAGAGGATTGTATTACCATGGAAGAACTGGGGAACCTTTCCGGCAGATTCAACTATGAATTTGCCTGCTGTATCAGCAAACGTGTTCCGAGAGTTTATTATAAAAACGGACAGGTACAGGAATAAGTTTAGATAATACATGAATACACACAAAGAAACTGGGAAGAATGATAAGCAGATATGAGAAAACAAATCGGAGTGTGAAATGTGTGGTTATCAAACGCGGAGATATTTATTATGCCGACCTGCGGCCTGTAGTAGGCAGCGAACAGGGCGGAATCAGACCGGTTCTGATTATACAGAATGATATCGGAAATAAACACAGCCCCACGGTTATATGTGCGGCGATTACTTCCAGAATGAACAAGGCCAAGCTGCCTACGCATATTGAAATTGACGCAGCTTCCTATGCCATTGTCAAAGATTCCGTTATCCTGCTGGAGCAGCTTAGAACCATTGACAAAAGGCGGTTAAAAGATAAGGTATGCCACCTGGATGCGGAGATTTTGCAGAAAGTAAATCATGCTCTCTGTATCAGCCTGGAGCTTCCTACATAGCCGGACCCCTGGTTTTTATGTGCGGAAATCTTGACTAACGAAAGGGAAAATGGTATTTTATTCATGGCACGGTTAAAACATCCGTGAGAAAACGGAAGAAGAAAGAAGGAATGAAAGAGATTTATGGACGATGGGGGCAGCCCTATATGGGCTCTTACAGTTTTTATTTTATTTATTATGATAAACGGAATCCTGTACGGCTTTGGTGCGGCAGTACAGAAAATCAGTGAAAATGAATTGGAAAAGCGGACCAAAGAAGAGGGAGACAAAAAAGCACAGTGGATTTTAAAAATTATGGAAAATCCCAGCCCGATTATCCATACCATACTCACCATTGCAACGCTGCTCAGTATTATGACGGGATATACAGCTATCCATTCTATTACCCCTTATGTGTTTCGATGGCTTACGGAACTGGAGGCTTTTTGGGGAGCGGGTGTGCCGAACTGGATTTTGAAAGATACGGCGCTGATTCTGGTTGTGATTTTTTCTCTGATTGTGCTGTTGTCTTTTGGTGTGATTTCTGCCAAGAAAGTATTTAACAGCAATCCCGACGCCTGGGTATACCGAACAGCCGGAATTGTAAAATTTCTGGTGACGCTTTTTAAACCTGTGACTTTTCTGATTATGAAATTGTCCAACGTGATTGTGCGCCTTTTCGGTGTGGATCCGCATAAGCAGGAGGATGATGTGACCGAGGAAGAGATTATTTCCATGGTAGATGACGCCCACGAACAGGGCATCATCGAAGAGAGCGAAGCGGAAATGATTCAGAATATCATGGAGTTTTCTGAAACGGAGGCTCAGGATATTATGACCCATCGAAAGAATATCCATGCCATAGAGGAGAATGTTCTGTTAAAAGACGCTCTGCTTTATATGCTGGAAAACAGCAATTCCCGGTATCCCGTATACCGGGAGGACATTGACGATATTGTGGGAATCCTGCATTTAAAGGACGCTATGAAGCAGGTGACTCTGGGGCATTGTGAGTCTATGCCAATCTGTACCATCCCCAATCTCATTCGGGAGGCTGCGTATATTCCGGAAACCAGAAATATCAGTGATTTATTCCAGCGTATGCAGGCAAAAAAAATGCACATGGTGATAGTTGTGGATGAATATGGACAAACCTCCGGTATTGTTACCATGGAAGACATTCTGGAGGAAATCGTGGGAAACATTCTGGATGAATATGATGAAGAAGAACATTTTATCCAGGTGCAGACCGATGATTCTCTCGTTATGGAGGGACGCACACCCTTGGAACAGGTAGATGAGGTGCTGGATTCCGATTTTGATGAGGAAGAGTTTGATACCTTAAACGGCTTTCTGACCTCTGTGCTGGGACACGTACCCAATATGGCCGAGGACAAGGAAATCAGAACAAACGGATATTTATTTACTATCCTTGGGGTAGAAAATAATACAATACAAAAAGTTCGGGTGGAAAAGCTGCCCGAAGAAGAAAAAGGAGAAAAGAAATGTCAGGACATTCAAAATTTGCAAACATAAAGCATAAGAAAGAAAAAAATGATGCCAAAAAGGGTAAAATCTTTACTGTTATCGGAAGAGAAATCGTGGTTGCCGTAAAAGAGGGCGGCCCGGACCCGGCCAACAACAGCAAGCTGCGTGATGTTATCGCAAAGGCAAAAGCCAACAATATGCCAAACGATACCATTGAACGAGGAATTAAAAAGGCAGCCGGAGACGCTAATGCGGATAACTTTGAAGTGCTTACATACGAAGGTTACGGCCCAAGCGGTGTGGCTATTATTGTACAGACACTGACTGACAATAAAAACCGTACAGCCGGAAATGTAAGAAGCGCTTTCACAAAGGGCAGCGGAAATATCGGAACCCCCGGCTCTGTATCTTTTATGTTTGACAAAAAAGGTCAGATTATCATTGATAAAGAAGAATGCGAAATGGACGCAGACGACCTGATGATGATTGCTCTGGACGCCGGTGCGGAAGATTTTGCAGAAGAGGAAGACAGCTTTGAAGTGCTGACAGACCCGGATGAATTCAGCACAGTAAGAGAAGCCCTGGAAAAAGAAGGAATTCCTATGCTGGAAGCACAGGTTGCCATGATTCCTCAGAATTATGTCACACTGTCTGACGAACAGGATGTAAAGAATCTGCAGAAAACCCTGGATTTGCTTGATGACGATGACGATGTGACCGACGTGTGGCACAACTGGGAAGAATAAAATTTAACAAGATACACATAATACCTCCAGAAAAGAAAACTGGAGGTATTCTTAATGTCTGAGGAGAAAAAAGAAAAGCTGGAAACCGCAGAAAAGCAAAATGAGCAGATAGAAAACCTGGGAGAAGTCCTTCTGGATGAGAATCAGAAGCAGTATCATATTCAGCTTTTGTCCATTATCGGAGAGGTGGAAGGGCATGAATGTCTCCCTAATAACAGCAAAACCACAAAGTATGAGCACGTTTTGCCAAAACTGGCCATGATAGAGGACAGTCAGGAAACAGACGGCCTCTTAATCCTTTTGAACACGGTAGGCGGAGATGTGGAAGCAGGACTTGCCATTGCGGAGATGATTGCTTCCTTAAGCAAACCTACGGTTTCCCTGGTTCTGGGAGGCGGCCATTCCATCGGGGTTCCCATGGCTGTTTCTGCGGACTATTCCTTTATTGTGCCAAGCGCCACCATGGTGATTCATCCGGTGCGCAGCAGCGGTATGTTTATCGGTGTAATGCAGACTTACCGGAACATGGAAAAGATACAGGACCGTATCACAGGATTTATTGCGGCCCACTCAAAAATGAAGCAGGAGCGTATAGAAGAACTAATGCTGAATACGTCCCAGCTTGTGAAAGATGTGGGAACCATGCTGGAGGGAGAAGATGCAGTGAAAGAAGGATTGATTGATGAGACCGGAGGGATTCGGGAGGCCTTGAAAAAGCTGTATGAAATGATTGAACGTAAAAGACAAATTTCTTAATCAGAAAACTCCGAAGATTTTAAAGTTGTATGATATCCGGATTTATGGTAAAATAAACATTTGATAATATGATAAATTACGAAAGACAAAGGAAGAGGTTGAAGACATGTCATTGATAGAGGCACTGTTACTCGGACTGGTACAGGGACTTACTGAATTTTTGCCTGTAAGCAGTTCTGGTCATCTGGCCATTTTAAAAAATCTGCTGCAGATAAAAGAAACAGGAATTATCTTTTCCGTACTTTTGCATACAGGCACCCTTGCGGTACTTCTTGCGGCTTTTCGCCAGGACGTGAAAAAACTATTGTTGGAGGGTTGCAAGACCATCTACGATTTTGCGGGGAATTTTAAAATTTATTTTAAAAACCGACACGAACAGGAAGCTATCCGCTATAAAAAACTGATTTCAAATAATTACCGAAAACTGTTTTTACTCTTGCTGGTTTCCACACTTCCCACGGCTGTGGAAGGGATACTTCTTGAAGACTTGGTACTGCAGGCAGAGAGTAATCTGCTGGCACCGGCAATAGGACTGTTTATCACAGGTATTTTTCTGCTGGTGATTGATTTCTTTCCGGCAGGAAAAAAAATTCCAAAAGATGTAGGTTATGGTACGGCATTTTTCATTGGTATTTTTCAGGGAATTGCCGTATTTCCAGGAATTTCCAGGCTTGGTATTACTTTGGCCGTCTGTCTGATGTGCGGCTTTAACCGGAAATTTGCAATAAAATACGCTTTTCTGACCGCAATACCGGCTGTGCTGGGTGCAGCATTCTGGGAACTGATACAGGTTCCCGGTTCCGGAATTTCAGCGGGAACCTTTGGTATCTATCTGGCGGCAGCTGTTGTTGCGGGAATCACAGGCTATTTCTGTATCCGGCTTATGCTGCGGCTTATTCGGAAAAAGAAATTTTCTTTTTTTGCAGGATACTGTTTTCTGCTGGGTACAGCAGCGGCAGTCTGCAATTTTGTATTATAAGTAAGGGGAGAACATGATTATGGCGGCAGCGAGAAAAAGAAGCACCGGAAGCAGAAATACTTCCGCAAAGACTTCCAGCAACAGAAAAAAGAATACGAAAACACAGGCAAAGAGGGGGGCAACTGAGCATACATCCAGTTCTGTAGAGTCTGAAATTACTCTGTGGATTGTACTGACAATCTCCATTGTCCTTCTAGTCAGCAACTTTGGTGTAGGCGGGGCTGTAGGAAATGCCATCAGCAGTTTCTTTTTTGGACTGGTAGGTCTGATTTGCTATCCTCTGCCCATCTTTCTGTTCCTGGGAGTGGCCTTTGTCATATCTAATAGCCGAAATCCCAGAGCTTACCGAAAAATGGTGGGATTTTTACTTTTATTCATTGCCATGTGTATGTTTATGCAGCTTCTGACAGAAGGGGCAGTATATGAAGATTCCATACTGACTTATTATCAGGTTTCAGCAGAATACAAGACCGGAGGAGGGATTCTGGGCGGTCTTTTGTGCAGGCTCTGTGTACAGGCCTTTGGAACAGTAGGTACCTATGCCATTACCGTTGCTGCTATTATGATTTCCTTGGTACTGATTACCCAAAAATCCATGTTTGACATGATTCGCAAATGCAGCCGATGGGCTTACCGTCACGCAGCGCAAAGCCGTGCCCGGAGAATCGAAGCAGCCAGAATCCGTCAGGAACAGGCAGAAGCTTTGCAGGCGGAGGCCGAAGAAGAACACTCTTCCCGCCGAAAAGAGCGCCGGGAGGAAAAACAGCAACAGCCGCATCATCAAAAACAGGGCAGGGAAATTCCTACTTTCTTCACTGCAGAACCGCCCAAAGAGGAACCTGCAAAAGAAAATCCTGTAGACGAGCCTTTTGTACCGGAAAAAGCTTTCCCTATTCAGAGGGCAGACCATCTGGTGCAGGATATTGAGGAAATTGCCGTCTTAGAGGACGGAGTCGAAGATACAGCTGAAGAAATACCGGCAAAAGAACAAAAATCAGAAAAAACGGAGGGCAGCCACGGGAAAAATCCTCGCTCTTCTAAGGAAGAGATTCAAAAAGGTGTGGATGATGTCAAAAACGAAATTGCCGCAAAGGAAGTACAAGAGAAAAAGGAATATACCTTCCCTCCGGTTTCCCTTTTGAAAAAAGGCACAAAAAGCAATGGGGATTCCAATGCACACCTGCGGGAAACAGCAGGAAAGCTCCAGGAAACCCTACATAACTTCGGTGTAAACGTTACGATTACGAATGTCAGCTGCGGCCCTACAGTTACCAGATATGAACTGCAGCCGGAACAAGGAGTAAAGGTCAGCAAAATTGTCAGTCTTACCGATGATATCAAGCTGAATCTGGCGGCGACAGACATTCGTATTGAAGCACCGATTCCCGGTAAAGCGGCTGTGGGAATTGAGGTTCCAAATGCCAACAACAGTACGGTTATGCTTCGGGAACTGATTCAGTCTGACGCATTTCAGAAAAGCGAATCCAGACTGGCTTTTGCAGCAGGAAAAGATATTGCCGGAAAACCGGTTATTGCCGACATTGCGAAAATGCCCCATTTACTCATCGCAGGTGCCACTGGTTCCGGTAAATCAGTATGTATCAACACACTGATTATGAGTATTCTATATAAATCCTCACCGGAAGAAGTGAAATTGATTATGATTGACCCCAAGGTGGTGGAACTGAGCGTTTACAATGGCATTCCGCACCTGTTTATTCCGGTGGTGACAGACCCGAAAAAAGCGGCTGGAGCCTTAAACTGGGCTGTAGCGGAAATGACCGAGCGATATAACAAATTTGCCCAGTACAATGTGCGGGATATCAAAGGATACAACGCAAAAGTGGATGCCCTGACGGATATCGAAGCAGACAAAAAACCGCCAAGGCTGCCGCAGATTGTCATTATTGTGGACGAGCTTGCAGACCTTATGATGGTGGCGCCGGGAGAGGTGGAAGATTCCATTTGCCGCCTGGCCCAGCTTGCAAGAGCGGCTGGAATTCACCTGATTATTGCTACTCAGCGTCCTTCCGTAAATGTTATTACAGGTCTGATTAAAGCAAATATGCCTTCCAGAATTGCTTTTTCTGTATCCTCTGGTGTGGATTCCAGAACCATTCTGGACATGAACGGTGCAGAGAAACTGCTTGGAAAGGGCGATATGCTCTTTTATCCCCAAGGCTATCAGAAACCGGCCAGGGTACAGGGCGCTTTCGTCAGCGATCAGGAGGTCAGCGCAGTAGTAGAATTTCTTGCAAGCCAGAATCCTTCGGCTGCTTACAGTCAGGAAATCCAGGAGAAAATCGAGGCAGTAAAAGAAGCTTCTTCATCAGCGACAGATACTGCCAACGAGCGAGACGCTTACTTTAAAGATGCGGGAAAATTTATTATTGAGAAAGACAAAGCTTCTATCGGCATGCTGCAGAGAATGTTTAAAATCGGTTTTAACCGGGCGGCCAGAATCATGGACCAACTGTGCGAAGCCGGAGTTGTAGGCGAAGAAGAAGGGACAAAGCCTAGAAAAGTCCTGATGTCTATGGAAGAATTCGAGCAGTTTATTGATGAGTATTTATAGAAAATGAGGATGAAAATACATGAAATGTAGAAACTGTGGAGCAGAGTATGAAGAAGGCACTCTGTTTTGTCCAAAATGCGGCAAAGAGATTCAATGGGTACCGGAATACAATACCTTAGAAACCCTGATACGGCAGAAGGAACTCCAGGAACAGGAGCAGCGAAAGAAAGAACTGGAAGCACATAAAGAGAGAGAACGTCTTCAACGAAAGGCCGAACAGGAGCGGAGAAAAAAAAGGAAAAAGAGAATGATTCTGGCAGGTACTGCAGCAGCGGTGGCAGTAGTCGTAGGTGCAGGTCTGTTTTTTGTGTATCAGACCCAAATAAATTCCTTTGATTTCCAGATGGCCCAGGCGGAAACAGAATTCAGCAATAAAGCTTACAGCGAAGCACTGAAATATGTAGAGCGGGCGCTGTCTTTAAATCCCGACAGCGCAGAGGCCAACATTCTGGAAGCGAAGATTTATCTGAAAGAGGGAAACGAGGAAGCGGCTCTTTCCATTCTCTTATCCGTTGTGGAAAACCACCCGGACAGCACCAATGCCTACGGTGAAGTGCTTCGTCTGTATGAAAAAAATAAGGAATATGATAAAATACGTGATTTGATGAGCACGGCGACAGACAGCATGAAGTCAAAATATCAGAGCTATGTCTGTGAACTTCCTTCCGTTTCTCCCGCAGGTGGCAGTTACAGTGAAGAAGTAAAAATACAGATGGGTACTCTGTCTTCGGGCACAAAAGTGTATTACACCCTGGATGGCACAGACCCGGACAGCAGTAGCCAGGAATATAACGGTTCGATTCTTCTGGACGAAGAAGGAGACTTCACTTTGAAATACATTGCCTATAACGAAAAGGGTATTTCCAGCGAAGTAGGAAAAGAGACTTACCACCTGACCTTTAAAGCACCGGAAAAGCCTCAGATTTCGCCACCTTCTGACAAATATGAGTATGCGGCAGAAATTATTGTAACAGCTCCTGACGGCTGTGATATTTATTATGCCTTCGACGCAGAACCCACCACAGAAAGCGAAAAGTACACCGGTCCCATTACGATGCCCGAAGGAGAACACACCTTTTCCGCGATTGCTGTAGATTCCAGAGGTAAGGTCAGCCAGATCAGCAGCGCCATCTATGTATTTTATGGATAAATCCGTAAAAATAATTAAATAATACAGCAATCTGCACAAATTCTGTGCGGTACTAAGAAATCGGATTGAATTTTCAGTCCGATTGTCTTATACTGGAGAATAGTAATCATAACAATATATCGACAAAAGATGCACCCACTGGGAAATGCAAAGCCAGAAAGCCGGTATTTTGGATGAAATATGAGGAGGACATTATGTATAAGATTCTAAAAGCAGAAAAGCTGAATGAGATTGTATATCTCATGGAAGTCGAAGCACCAATGGTCGCAAAACACTGCGAGCCGGGTCAGTTTATCATTGTGAAATTAGATGATGCGGGAGAGAGAATTCCCCTGACCATCTGTGATTATGACAGAGAGGCAGGCACAGTTACCATTGTATTTCAGCCGATTGGCGCCTCTACAGAAAAATTTGCAAAATTACAGGCAAAAGATGCATTTGAGGACTTTGTAGGTCCCCTGGGCTGTCCATCTGAATTTGTACATGAAGATTTAGAAGAGTTAAAGAAAGAAAAAATTCTGTTCGTTGCAGGCGGTGTAGGTACTGCACCTGTTTACCCGCAGGTAAAATGGCTGCATGAACACGGCATTGACGCAGACGTTATCGTAGGTGCCAAGACAAAAGACTTAATCATTCTGGAAAAAGAAATGGAAGCGGTTGCAGGAAACCTGTATATCACCACAGATGACGGTTCCTACGGACGCAGCGGTATGGTTACGAAGGTGATTGACGACCTGGTTGCGGAAGGTAAGAAATACACTCGCTGTGTAGCCATCGGACCTATGATTATGATGAAATTTTGCTGCCTGACCACAAAGAAATACGAAATTCCTACTATCGTATCCATGAACCCGATTATGGTAGACGGTACTGGTATGTGCGGTGCCTGTCGTGTCATCGTAGGCGGAGAAGTGAAATTTGCCTGCGTAGACGGTCCGGAATTTGACGGTCACTTAATTGACTGGGATTTGGCTATGAAAAGACAGCAGATGTACAAGACAGAAGAAGGAAGAGCATTGTTAAAAGAACGTGAAGGAGAGACTCATCACGGCGGATGCGGAAACTGCGGAGGTGACGAATAATGGGCAGCGTATTAGAAAAAGTTCCTGTAAGAGAACAGGACCCAAAGGTAAGAGCAACAAATTTTGAAGAAGTTTGTCTGGGATATAACAAAGAAGAAGCAATGGAAGAAGCAGCCCGCTGCTTGAACTGCAAGAATGCCAAATGTGTGAAAGGATGTCCGGTATCCATCAACATTCCTGCATTTATTCACGAAGTAAAAGAGGGCAACTTCGCAGAGGCATACAAAATCATCGGTCAGTCCAGCGCACTGCCGGCTGTCTGCGGACGTGTATGTCCTCAGGAATCCCAGTGTGAAGGCGTTTGTATCCGCGGTATCAAAGGAGAAGCCGTTTCCATCGGTAAGCTGGAACGTTTCGTAGCTGACTGGGCAAAAGAAAACGGTATCAAACCCGAAGCGCCTGCTGAAAAGAACGGTCATAAGGTAGCCGTTATCGGTTCCGGTCCTTCCGGACTTACCTGCGCCGGAGATTTGGCTAAAATGGGCTATGATGTAACTATCTTTGAAGCCCTGCACCAGCCGGGCGGCGTACTGGTATACGGAATTCCGGAATTCCGTCTTCCGAAAGACAAAGTAGTAAAAGAAGAAGTGGAAAACGTAAAATCTCTTGGCGTTAAAATTGAAACAAATGTCATCATCGGTAAATCCACTACAGTAGATGAATTAATGGAAAACGAAGGCTTTGAAGCTGTATTTATCGGCTCCGGTGCCGGCCTTCCAATGTTCATGGGTATTCCCGGAGAAGTATCAAACGGGGTATTCTCTGCAAACGAATACCTGACCAGAAGCAATCTGATGAAGGCTTTCCGTGAAGACTATGATACCCCTATTGTAACAGGTAAAAAAGTCGTTGTTGTAGGCGGCGGAAACGTAGCTATGGATGCTGCAAGAACAGCTCTTCGTCTGGGCGCAGAAGTACATGTTGTATACAGAAGAAGTGAAGAAGAGCTTCCGGCAAGAAAGGAAGAGGTTCATCACGCAAAAGAAGAAGGCATTATCTTTGACCTTCTTACAAATCCGGTAGAAATTCTGGCAGACGAAAACGGTTGGGTAAAAGGCATCAAATGCGTACGCATGGAATTAGGGGAACCGGATGCTTCCGGCAGAAGACGTCCGGTTGTTGTTGAAGGTTCTGAATTCGAGATGGATGTAGATACTGTTATCATGTCTCTGGGAACTTCACCTAACCCGCTGATTTCTTCCACTACCATTGGTCTGGATGTAAACAGAAGAAAATGTATCATTGCAGACGAAGAAAGCGGACAGACATCAAAAGAAGGTGTTTACGCAGGCGGTGATGCCGTAACCGGCGCAGCAACGGTTATCCTGGCTATGGGGGCAGGAAAAGCGGCAGCAAAAGGTATTGATGAGTTTATCAAAAACAAAGCAAAATAATTGCAGAAACAGATAAGATACATAGAGGGCATCGCATTAAGTACATAACAAGGGGCTTAAAGCGATGTCCCTTTTGTTATATGGAGATGGTGACATGGAAAAGAAAACAGAAGAATACACAGATATCACCGCCTGGGTGCGGGAAGAACTGCTTCGCCATGCAGAGGAAGCATATGGAGAATTTCACAAATCCCTGGTGCCAGGTCTGGAATCCATGCTGGGGGTCCGGGTGCCCAACATACGGAAAATCGCGAAAAAGGCGGCAAAAATAGATTATTACGCATATGCCAAAGAGGCAGACTTATCCGTGTATGAGGAATTAATGATAAGAGGCATGATGATCGGCTATGCCTGTCTGACTATGGAAGAACAGAAAACAGAACTGAGAAAATTTGTTCCTCATATCAATAACTGGGCTGTTTGCGATTGCTGCTGTGCCACCTATAAATTTATGAAAAAGAACCAGGAAGACTGGTTTTCTTTCCTGGAAGAATATGTATACAGCCATAGCGAATACCAGGTGCGCTTTGCCGTGGTGTGTATGCTGGATTTCTTTATCTGTGAAGCTTTTCTGGAGAGGGTACTGGATTTGCTTTCGCAGATTCGCCAGGAAGGCTATTATGTAAAAATGGCAGTGGCCTGGGCTGTTTCTATTTGCTACATCAAATTTCCCAGGGAGACAGAAAGACTCTTTACAGAGAATCTTCTGGATGACTTTACCCACAACAAAGCCATTCAGAAAATCCAGGAATCTTACCGGGTAGAAAAAGCAGACAAAGAACGGCTGAACACCTTAAAACGAAAGTGAGAAATGAGGATAAGACATGAAGGCAAAAGTAAAGGATAAAATCAGAATTATCAATAAAATGAATGACTGGTCCATGGATTACAAAGAAGGAGATATCTTTACTGTGGAAAGTACCTGGTACGGCGGTGTAAATGTCAAAAGCCCTGCAGGTATTCCCCTGTCCCTTGATGAGGTGGAATATGAAGTTTTGGAGGAAAACAGTGACGCAAAGCTTACACAAAAGCAAAGGGCAATCTTTCATGCAGACAGTGAATCCGGCGTCCAAAAAGCCCTTGATGATGCCGAAAATCTGCTGAAATACGGAAGAAGGAAGGGCCTCTGTGTGGAACTGGAAATTCTGGCAGAAGGAACGGGCATTTTTGTTTTTCGCGCATCTTCTAAGGAAAATGAAAAAATCCGGAGTCTGCAGTCAGAAGGCATAAAATTTGTAGTGTGTCAAAAAGCCATGGAACAGATACCACTTACCGGAGCAGAATTGATATCCGGCGTAAAACTGGCAGAACTCGGCATTGCAGAACTGGTGGAAAAAGAGAGCCAGGGATTTGCCTATATCAAAGCGTAAAGGGACAACGATTATGAAAATTACGGTTATTACAGTGGGAAAACTGAAGGAGAAATACTTAAAAGATGCCATTGCGGAATACAGCAAACGACTGAGCAAATACGGTAAGCTGGAAATATTAGAAGTGGCAGATGAAAAGACACCGGATATGGCCAGTGAGACCGTAGAACGGCAAATACGGCAAAAAGAAGGGGAACGGATTCTGCGGTATATAAAGGATGACGCCTATGTGCTTACTCTGGAAATTGGCGGCAAAATGCTGGATTCCGTGGAATTTGCAAAGAAAATCGAAACGCTGGGTGTACAGGGGAAAAGTCATCTGACTTTCGTTATCGGTGGTTCTATCGGCTTAGGTGAAGAAGTACTGAAACGGTCCGACTATGCGCTGAGTTTCTCTAAAATGACGTTTCCTCATCAGCTTATGCGGGTAATCTTGCTGGAGCAGATATACAGAGGATATCGGATTATAGAGGGAGCGCCATATCATAAATAGGGGCGGTTGTGTTTTCCTGCCGGGGTGTGTATAATAATGGAAACAGGAAGAAGGTGATTTCTATGGCAAAGACCGTCAGTATTGGTCTTCAGGATTTTGGCAAAATACAGGATTTGAATACTTTTTATATTGATAAAACGAAATTTATCAAAGGCAGATAATTTATGAACAACTGCAGGAAAAAGAAAGTGCCATTTGGAGTCTTTTTCTGGCCAGTGGTTATTTAAAAGTGGAGCAGGTAGAATTTCAGAAAACGGGACGAGTTCTCTATTCTCTTTCTTTGACAAATAGGGAAGTCCGCATGATGTTTGAAACCATTATACAGAGTTGGTTTGCTGACTATGACAGTGGCTATAATGATTTTGTGAAGGCATTATTGTCAGACGATGTCAAAGCAATGAATGTATATATGAACCGGGTTGCCGTGACGACCTTCCGTTTTTTTGACACTGGAAGAAAAATTTCCGTATCCCATGACCCGGACAGTGAGAGGCGTTTGGAAGATACGGCGAAGAATGCGCTGAAACAAATTGACGAGAAAAAATATGCAGCGATATTGGCTTCAAAGGGAATTCCACAGGAAAAGATCCGAAAGTATGGGTTTGCATTTTGTGGAAAAGAAATATTCATTGGAAAAGAATAAGAAAGTATATTTTGAATGGAGGCATTGACATGAAAGTAGTCACTTTTGGAGAAATTATGCTGCGTCTGAAGACGCCCGAACATTTGCGGATTCTGCAGACCAGAGATTTTGAAGCCAGCTACGGAGGAGCAGAAGCCAACGTGGCTGTGTCTTTAGCCATGCTGGAAGACCCGGTATCTTTTGTCACGAAGGTTCCGGATAATCCAATAGGGCGGGCAGCGGTAAACGAAGTACGCCATTACGGGGTGGATACTTCCTATATTTTAAAGGGAGGTTCTCGTCTGGGCATTTATTATTTTGAAAAAGGCAGCAACATCCGTCCTACGAATGTCGTATATGACCGGGAATACAGCGCACTTTCTCTTGCAGAGGCTTCTGAATTTCACTGGGAAGAAATTTTGGAAGAGGGAGATATTTTCTATTTTTCCGGTGTCACCCCGGCTATCAGTGCGCATATGAAAACCGCTGTGCTTAAGGCCCTGCAATATAGCCGAAACCACGGAGTGTTTGTTGTCTGTGATTTAAACTACCGGGCAAAAATGTGGAGCAGCCGGCAAGCTCAGACGGTTATGAAAGAATGTATGCAGTATGTGGACTTGTGCATTGCCAACGATGAAGATTTTGAAGCAACTTTAGGCATCCCTGCCTTTGATGGAAATATGCGTACAGGAATTCAGCAGATGGATACTTATAAAAAAGGAATGGAGGAAATTTTAAAGCAGTATCCGGGCTGCAAGTCCGTGGCCAGTGTTCTGCGGAATATGTATACGGTGGAAGACGGGGACTGGATGGGAATTTATTTGAAAGACGGAAAATTCTACGAAAGCCCGATTCACACCGTACACAGTCTGGAAGCAGTAGGGGCGGGAGACGCTTTTGCAGGGGGCTTGCTGCATGGTATTCTCAGGAATTTTGAGCCGCAGAAAACCATTGATTTTGCCATTACCGCCAGTGTAATGAAGCTAATGATACAGTATGATTTTAATATTGTCACAGAAGAGGATATTCTGCGGATTATGAAATCTTCCAATACAAATCTGCAAAGGTAGGAAAACAGAAGGAAATGGAGAGCATTATGGAAAATCAGGAACCAAAACATCAGCGCCGGGTACGCTATAAAGGCACACACCCACGGACTTATAAAGAAAAATACAAGGAGCTGCAGCCGGAAAAATATGCGGATACCATTGAAAAAGTTATTCGCAAGGGTGGCACTCCGGCAGGTATGCACATTTCTATCTGTGTACAGGAAATTCTGGATTTTCTGCAGATACAGCCGGGACAGCAGGGTCTGGATGCCACCTTGGGATATGGCGGACACAGTTCCAAAATGCTGGAATGTCTGCAGCAGAAGGGACATCTCTACGCTCTGGATGTAGACCCCATTGAAATGAAAAAGACACAGGCCAGGCTGGAAGGCATGGGGTATGGTCCGGACATTCTGACTGTCAAACAGATGAATTTTGCAGACATTGACCTGCTGGTACAGGAGACAGGGAAATTTGACTTCGTACTGGCAGATTTGGGCGTTTCTTCCATGCAGATAGATAATCCGGAACGGGGATTTACTTATAAACAGGAGGGACCTTTGGATTTGCGCCTGAATCCTGAAAAAGGGATTTCCGCAGCAGAACGATTAAAAGACATTTCACAGGCAGAACTGGAAGGTATGCTCATGGAAAATTCCGATGAACCTTATGCCAGAGAAATCTCCATGGCTATTCTCTCAGAACAGAGAAAAGGGCATGTAATTGACACCACTACAAAGCTAAAAGAAGTCATTGAAAAGGCCCTTGTCCGTCTTCCAAAAGAAGAGCAAAAAGAAGCAGTGAAAAAGTCCTGTGCCAGAACCTTCCAGGCACTGCGCATTGATGTGAACAGTGAATTTGAAGTACTGGAAGCTTTTCTTGAAAAATTACCCCGGATTTTAAAACCACAGGGAAGAGTGGCGATTCTCACCTTCCATTCCGGGGAAGACCGTATGGTAAAAAAATCTTTCCAGAGTTTTTACCGGGAAGGTGTTTACCGGGATATTGCCAAAGAGGTTATCCGCCCTTCCAAAGAAGAGTGCAATCAAAACAGCCGGGCCCGTTCTACCAAAATGCGCTGGGCCATAAAAGCATAAATGTGACAGACAGGAGACAGAAAAATGAAGAAAACAGCAGCTTTGTTACTTGCAGGAATTTTTACCGCAGCACTTTTGGCAGGTTGCGGCACAAAAGGAGAGAGCAAAAAGGAAAACAGCAGTCAGACAGATAACAGTGATGATACAAAGGTACAAATCACAGTAAAAGAATATGGAACCATTGAGGTAGCCCTGGACGAGGAAGCAGCGCCTCTTACTGTGGAAAATTTTCTGAAACTGACAGAGGAAGGCTTTTATGACGGACTGACCTTTCACCGTATTATAGACGGCTTTATGATTCAAGGCGGCGACCCAAAAGGAAACGGAACCGGCGGCTCTGACGAAACCATCAAGGGAGAATTTTCTGAAAATGGAGTGGAAAATCCTCTTTCACATACCAGAGGTGCTATTTCCATGGCACGCTCCCAGGACTATGACAGCGCCAGCTCCCAGTTTTTTATTGTGCAGGAAGACAGCACCTATCTGGACGGACAATATGCGGCTTTCGGGTATGTCACAGAAGGTATGGATGTGGTAGATAAAATTTGCGAAGATGTGTCTGTGGAAGACCAGAACGGAACCGTTCTGCCAGAAAATCAGCCCGTAATCGAAAGTATCAAGGTAGTAAAATAGAAATTTCTGAATTGACAAGTCTGTGCCCAGATGGTATAATGCCTCCCCGATAACAAGAAGACAGAAGAAAGGGCTAGGTGTTATGAAGTATGACCATTTATCAGGAATTACAGTTAAATCAAGCGGGCTCTAAGGCGCTTATTAAAAGCAGCCAGAGCCGGAAAGAAAAGGTTCGTCACATTGCAGTATATCTGTTGAAAATTTTTATTACCATGGCGTTCTGCATGGCTTTTGTCATTGGCTACAGCACGATTTTCGGAGATGAAAACAGTGTAACCGGCGTGGTCGTGTTACTGTGCGTCATGGTGTTTCGTTTTGCGGATTTCGGAATTTACACACCGCATGCGTTAAGTTCCCTCATGGCTGTGTTTGCCATATTGGCGGTTGGCCCCAGACTGGCCAATATGGGAAATCTTTTTACAGAACTGCTGGTGAATCTGGCATGTATTTTTATACTTATGGTGTTAGGTTGTCATAATGTGGTTATGGCAAACCATTCTACTTTGGTGCTGGGATACCTGCTTTTGTACGGGTATGATGTAACCGGAATGGATTATGCTCTGCGTCTGGCAGGACTTGGTGCAGGCGCTCTGCTTACCGGTATTGTGTTCTACCGCAACCATAAAAACCAGACTTATAAAAGAGCGTTCAAACATTTAATTCTGGAATTTGATTTATCCTCTGTACGGACCAGATGGCAGCTGTCCATTACTTTTGGCGTATCCACCGCCATTTTTCTGGCAGGACTTCTTGGACTTCCCAGAAGCATGTGGGTAGGTATTGCAGTCATGTCCGTGCTGCTGCCATTTAGAAGAGACATGAAAGAGCGTGTGAAGGGAAGAATTCCCGGAAATCTGGCCGGAGGTATTGTATTCCTTCTGGTATATCCGCTTCTGCCAGAAAGTCTTTGTCCATATATTGGAGTCATCGGCGGCGTTGGTGTAGGACTTTCCGCAACTTATGGTTGGCAGGCTGTATTTAATTCCCTGGGTGCTATGGCCATTGCCGTCAGCTTCCTGGGCGTTCCCGGTGCTGTATTTTTCCGTATTTTCAACAATATTCTGGGTTCTGTGTATGGGCTGGTTTTTGATAAACTTTTTCACGGTTCCTTAAACCGGATGAGCCAGAAAAACACACTGGCAGATTCCTGAGGATTGCAGTTGACAGCAGGGATTTTAATGTATTAAAATAATGACGCAGAAAAAATCTTAACAAAAAAGGGAGATGGAAATTATGGTACATCACATTGTTATGTGGAAATTCAAACCGGAAATCGAAGAAAGTCAAAAACCACAGCTGAAACAGGCTATGGCAGAGCATTTAAAGGGACTGGTAGGAAAGGTTCCGGGGCTTTTAACCGTCGACTTTGTAGAACAGCCGCTGCCTTCCAGCACACATGATATGGCGCTGGTTACTACTCTGGAAAAAGCGGAGGATGTAGCTGTTTACGGTTCCCACCCGGAGCATGTAAAAGTGGCAGATACGTATGTCCGCCCTTATGTTACAGAGAGAGCTTGCCTGGATTACGAATAATTTCCCATTGATTTACATAGTAGGAGAAGCAAAATGCAGAAAGTAAGACTTGGAAAAACAGAACTTGAAGTGAGCAAAAACGGATTCGGAGCGCTTCCCATTCAGAGAATTACAAAAGCTGAGGCCGTATATCTGCTGCAGAAAGCCTTTTATCACGGCATCAATTATTTTGATACTGCAAGGGCTTATTCTGACAGCGAAGAAAAACTGGGAGCAGCTTTTTCCTATACACGGGAAAAGCTGGTTATCAGTACCAAAACAACGGCTCAGAATGAAAAGGATTTCTGGAAAGATTTAGATGAGAGCCTTTTAAAGCTGCAGACAGATTATATTGATATTTACCAGTTCCACAATCCGGCTTTTTGCCCCAGACCGGAAGACGGCACAGGACTTTATGAGGCCGCTTTAAAGGCAAAGGAACAAGGAAAAATCCGCCATATCGGTATTACCAATCACCGTTTGGCAGTAGCAGACGAGGCGATTGCCTCTGGTCTATATGAAACCCTGCAGTTTCCGTTTTCCTATCTGGCCGCTGAGGCAGATATCAAGCTGGCAGAACAGTGTAAGGACGCAGATATGGGCTTTATTGCCATGAAAGGACTTTCTGGCGGACTGATTCACAACTCTGCTGCCGCTTATGCCTTTATGGCCCAGCCGCAGTTTTCAAATGTAGCGCCTATCTGGGGTATCCAGAAGGAAAACGAACTGGACGAATTTCTTTCATATGAGGTCTGTCCCCCGCAGCTGACCAAAGAACTGCAGGAGGAAATTGCCAAAGACAGGGAACAGCTTTCCGGAGATTTCTGCCGTGGCTGTGGTTACTGTATGCCCTGTCCGGCCGGAATCGAAATCAATAACTGTGCCCGTATGAGTTTAATGCTCCGAAGAGCACCTCAGACGGCATGGCTGTCCTCGGAATGGCAGGCAAAAATGCAGAAAATTGACGGCTGTATGCACTGCAATAAGTGTATGAAAAAATGTCCATATGGATTGAATACGCCGGAACTTCTAGCCAAAAATTATGAGGACTACAAAACCTTTTTATAACTTTTAAAAGCATAACCAAGGAGCAAATTTATATGGATACAAAAAATCTTCCAATCTGAATATTATAAGAGGATACAATTCAGTAAGCCAGACTCGGGTGTGGTTTTATTATGTTGTCTTTTTATAATATACAGAAAAAGAGAGCTGCGCTGCAAATGCAGAGGCAGTTCCTTTATGGAGGATTTTTATGTATTTTAAACTAAATTTTAACAAAAATCTTGTGCTTATGTATGCCATTTCCCTGCTGCAGGGCATGGTTTTTTACGGTTCTGTTTCCACTTTGTACCGTCAGGCCGTGGGAGTCACGCTTTTTCAGATAACTCTTATGGAGAGTCTTTCCATGGTACTGACCATTGTACTGGAAATCCCCTGGGGAATTCTGGCGGATAAAATTGGGTATAAACGGACTTTTGTGATCTGTTCCTTTTTGTTTTTTGTCTCCAAGCTGGTTTTCTGGAGAGCAGACAGCTTCGCCGATTTCCTGACAGAGAGAATTCTTCTGGACGCAGTGATTTCCGGTTTGTCCGGGGTGGACACCAGTATTTTATACCTTTCTGCAAAGGGAAAAGATACCCAGCGAATCTTTGGATTTTTTAATACTATGTCCGTTGCCGGGCTTTTTCTGGCTTCGGGTATGTATTCCCTTTTTATTGGGAAAGACTATCGAATGGCAGGACTTCTGACAGCTGTAAGCTATGGCATTGCCGCTTTTTTGTCTCTATGGCTTACAGAAGTCCGGGAAGAAACAAAAGAGACGGAACGAAAAAACAGCTGGCAGATTTTTTTGTCAGACCCTTCCGGAACTGTTTGGCAGGAGAAACGTGACAGCCTTTCTTGTCAGCATGGCTCTGGTTTCAGAAGTGTACCAGATGACAACCGTAGTTTTAAATCAGCCGCAGTTTCAAAAATGCGGAGCCACAGACAAGCAGATTGGTCTGCTGTTTCTGCTTCTGACCATTTGTGAGATGACCGGCAGACTTTCTGCCCGGATTACCCAAAAAATCAGTGAAACGGCTATGTTTCTTGGGGCTTTTCTGATTCCCGGTATTTGCTGCCTTATTTTAGCAGGGACAAACAGTCTGGCAATTTCTGCTTTTGCTGTTATGCTGATTCAAGTCAGCTTTTCTCTTTTGCAGCCTTTGCAGACAGAAATGCAAAATCGTATGGTTGTGCCGGGACATCGGGCTGCCATGCTGAGCGTCTATGCGGTCTTTATGGATGGCACAGCTGCCGTAGTGGATTTGCTCTTTGGGAAGGCAGCAGATTTTCATTTGCCTTTGGCTATGCTTTTAGGGACATTGGCCTGCACTCTGGGGCTCTTTTTATACTGCCGGGGAAGCCGGAAAAAGAATACTATCTAAAACAGGAGAACATTATGCGTGACGGAAAAAGCTATCTGACCTTTATCATAGAAAAGCTGCAGCAGCGGCTAAAAGAGGTAGACTCCTCCATTTCCCAGGGACAAAAGGAAATCGAGGGAATGCATGAATACTACTGGGAAAACTATACGGAAATGGACCAGTACGGCTATGAAAATTTTGACAATCAGCAGGCTCTTCTCCAACAGGTAAATGCCAATCAGGAACAGCTTGCCTTAAAGCATCGTCTGGAGAGAATGTTGAACGCACCTTTTTTCGGCAGAGTGGATTTCTGCTATGAAGATGAAGACACTCCGGAGTCCTTTTATATCGGTATCGGGAACTTTTCGGAACAAACGGGACAGGTTCCCTATATCTATGACTGGCGGGCGCCTGTCAGCAGTCTTTTCTACGATTTTGACAAGGGTCCTGCCAGCTATGAAGCTCCGGCCGGCGTTCTGGAGGGAGAGATTCATTCCAAATGGCAGTATAAAATCCGCTGCGGAAAGATGATTTATGCGTTTGAAAGCGACATCAAAATTGATGATGACATTCTTAAGGCTGAACTGGGAAGCAATGGAGACGTACAGTTAAAAAACATTGTGCGCACCATTCAGAAAGAACAAAACGCCATTATCCGCAACACCAAGGATAAGATACTGGTGATTCAGGGGGCGGCTGGCAGCGGCAAAACTTCCATTGCCCTTCACCGGATTGCTTATCTGCTTTACCATGACCGGAAGCATATGAAATCCTCCAACATTTTAATTCTGTCTCCCAACAGTGTATTTTCCGACTATATTTCCCATATTTTGCCGGAACTGGGAGAGGAGAATATTCAGGAAATGAGTTTTGATTTATTTGCCTACCGGGAACTGCGGGACACAGTCATAGACTGTGAGGACCGTTATGACCAGATTGAAAGAGAACTCTCATGTCCGGACGCAGAGGCACAGGACCGTCTGCACCGGAAACAGTCGGAGGAATTTCTGGGGCTTACAGAAGTTTTTCTGGCAAATCTGGAAGACAGTCTCATGGACTTCTACGAAGTTTCTTTTAAGGGGATTGTGAAAACAGAAGCAGAACTGGTAAATCTCTTTTATTTCAAATTTCAGGATCTTCCTCTGCTGTCCCGTATGGAGGCTATTTTGGAACATTTTACAGACGAATATGAAACCTTATACAACCGCCGCCTTTCCGAAGAAGAGGAGGAAAAACTCAGCCAGGAATTTATGGGAATGTATGCGACCAGAGACTTGTATGTGCTGTACAGCCAGCTTTTAGAGGAATCCGGATTTGCACCTTTGCCCCATGTCTCCTATGAAAAGAGAGTGCTGGCCTATGAAGACGTTTATCCCATGCTGTATCTGAAATACCGCTTGTATCAGAAAAAGGGACAGAAAAACATCAAGCATCTGGTGATTGATGAAATGCAGGATTATTCTTTTCTGCAGTATACCATTCTGGCAGAACTGTTCCCCTGCAAAATGACCATTCTGGGGGATTGTGCCCAGACCATGGAGGAGCAGCAGCAGGACGTCTTAAAATTCCTTCCTGGTATTTTAGGACGCCATACCAGAACCATTGTGATGAATAAAAGTTACCGAAATACCGTGGAGATTGCCCGGTATGCCAACAGGCTGGCAGGGCTTACGGATATGGAACTTTTGGAACGACACGGAAAAGAAGTTGAAGAGCAGAAGTTTGCCTGTCAGGAAGAGGCGCTTAAAAAGGTGCTTTCCCATCTGCAGCAGGAGAGCCCTTATGAAACAACAGCTGTTCTGACCATGACAGAACAGGAAGCCCTCATGGCGTATCAGTATCTGAAAGAGTATTTTCAGGACATTTCTTATATTGACCGCAACAGTTCCGCTTTTCAAAAAGGCATTACCGTAACCACCTTTTATCTGGCAAAAGGGCTGGAGTTTGACCGGGTCTTTGCCCTTGGACGAAAAGAAAAAAACGGACTGCTTTTGCAGGCAGAATACATCTGCGCTACCAGGGCGCTGCATGAACTTTATATGTATGAAAGCTGACAGATATCTGATAAGAGGAGTATGCGCATGAATAGAAGTGAACAACTAAGCCTTTTGTTTACAGAAGATTACCGGATTATAGATTTTCTGCCAAGAGCTGTTTCTACAGGAGAAGACAGCTTTTATGAAGAGGCGGAGCAGTATTTTCTGCAAGATCGACACCTGCAGGAATTTTGTGATAAAACCATAGCCATTGTACTGAAAATACTTTGCTATTTTCCTTTTGAAATTTATGTGGAAGAGTACAAACCCCTGGTCAATAAGCGGGAAGGATGGCTGAAAGACAAACGGTGTGAAATGATAGTAAAACTGCTGAAAAAAGTGATTTTGAAAAAACGGGGACAGATAGATATTCTGCTCGGAGGAGAAGATTCTATTATCAGTATCAGCGGCGGTGTGTTAAGCATTGCCGTGTACCACGAAAGTGAAGCGCTGAGAGAACTTCTGGAAAAAATCGTAACCACAGAGGGCCTTTATTACTGGAAATACCGGGTCTGAGTGATTCGTAAAACAAAGGAGAAAAATATGCGGAGAGAACTGGATTTAAATGCTGTCTCAGACGGAAAACTGTACCGCCAAAGTGACATGGTAAAGGCGGGCTGCAACGACTGCAAAGGCTGCTCAGACTGCTGCCGCGGAATGGGGGATTCTATTGTTCTGGATCCTTTCGATGTCTATCAGCTTTGCAGTCATCTGGAACAAAATTTTGAAACACTTTTGTCTTATGCTTTAGAACTTCGAATGGCAGACGGACTGATTCTGCCCAATCTGAAAATGGCAGAAAAAGAAGAACAGTGCCCCTTTTTAAAAAACCAGGGACGGTGCAGTATTCATGCTTTCCGTCCTGGTTTTTGCAGAATGTTTCCTCTGGGACGCATTTATGAGGAGGATTGTTTTCACTATTTCCTACAGGTACATGAATGCAGACAAAACCCAAAAACAAAGGTGAAAATCAGCAAATGGCTGGGGATATCAAGGATACAGGAGTACGAAAGATTTGTGCTTCAATGGCACACCTTTCTGAAAAAAGCAGAAAAAATCGCTGCACAATTTCAGGAGGAAAGTGCTGTGAAAAATGTCTGTATGTTTATTTTGAAAACTTTTTATCTGACGCCGTATAAAGCAGAAGCTGATTTTTATGAACAGTTTGAAGAACGGCTGAAAAAGGCGGAAATATATTTTTTTTGAAATCAGAATACGAAAAAAGGAGTTGTCACATGGCGTAACAGACTCCTTTTTTCAATATCTATTTTAGGATTCTTACTTATTCTGCAGAATAGGTATATCCTGTTACAGAAGTCTGTACACCAGAACCCTCTGCTGCAACTTCATCAACAATAACTGCAGGTTTTTCATAAACTTTATTCATAATCGTAGCCCTCCTAAAGTCATAGCTGTGCTGTGTTTTGTTTCGGCTAGATTATATACAAAAATTTGTTAAGTGTACTTTTTCCGCTGCTTCTTATTGAACATTCCCACTGCAATCAGTACAATTCCAATAGAAATAAACTGAGAGGTAGACAGCATTCCTACGGTTCCTCTGTCATCAGAACGGAGAAATTCTATGAGGAAACGGCCTATTCCGTAAAGCAACAGGTACAAGGCTCCTGTGTTTCCGGTCTTTTTGCTGTGCCTACTGTAAATCAGAAGCACCGCCATAATCAGAAAATCTCCCGCAGAAGACAACAACTGTGTGGGAATCAGAGGAACACCTGCCGGGGCAAAGCTGCCCTCAGGAAAGGTCACACCCCAGAAAGCATCGGTTTCTCTGCCATAGCAGCATCCTGCCAGGAAACAGCCGATTCTTCCAAATCCCTGGGCCACAGCAATGGAGGGGGCCAGCAAATCAAAATATTCCAAGAAAGAAAGTTTTTTTCTGTGACAATACAAAATCGCGGCTAGTACACCTGCAATGATTCCTCCGTACACAACAAAGCCTTCTGTTCCCAGCACCTGCATAGGGTCTTCCAAAAAGCGGTCAAATTCCACCAGCACAAATAACAGCTTTGCACCTATAAATCCTGCAAGAATACTGAAAATAGCAATATCCAGAACCGCATCCTCTTTCAAATGGTGCTTTTTTGCACGGTACGTTCCCATGAAGATACATACCAGAATCCCCAGCGCAATCATCAGCCCATATCCATGTATGGTAAGCGGTCCCACGGAAAATAATTCATTTTTCATACTTTTCTGCTCACTTTCCTATGTTGAATTTTTTATGTGTCTGTTTCATTATAACATCTTTTTTTGTAAAAAGCATCATTGTCTTTTTCTATAAGATAATGCTATACTTACAGACAGAAACTGCTGTCATTTTTCATTTAATTTAAACTTATCAGAAAGAGAATACCTATGAAAATATTACACACTGCTGACTGGCACATCGGAAAACTTTTAGAAGGCAAAAGCCGTTTGCAGGAACAGGAAATGGTTCTGGAACAGTTTGTCCGCATTGCCGACGAAACACAGGCTGACGTAGTCTGCATTGCCGGAGACATTTTTGATAACGGTCATCCGTCAGCCGGGGCAGAGGCCCTTCTATACCGGACTTTAAAAGATTTAACTGCACAGGGAGAGCGACTGGTAGTCATGATTGCCGGCAATCATGACCAGCCCTCTCGTCTGGAAGCCATTGCGCCGCTGGTTCGGGAGCATGGCATTATCCTTTACGGAACACCGCAGACCCGTATTGCTTCCGGGTTTTATGGCCACTTTGAAATTACATCTTTGGATGCCTGTACTTTTTCGTTTTCTCATAAAGGAGAAAAGGCCGTATTTGTCTGCGTCCCGTATTTGAGTGAAAAATCTTTAAATGAAGTGTTATACCAGGCAGGGGAGGAGGAAGAAAAAAAGGCACAGGACTATGCCCGAAAAGTAGGTGCTTTTTTCAAAGAAAAAGCCCGCTGGTATCAAGAGGATACTATCAATCTGCTGATGAGCCATGTATTTACTCTGGGAAGCATTAAAGACGGTTCTGAGCAAGGGATGGTGCTGGGAAATAGTTATCTGCTGCCGCCTGAGGTATTTCCACCGGCTGTCCAGTACGCGGCTCTGGGGCATATACACAGGCCACAAAAAGCTGTCGGAAGTCAGGGACGGATTCGTTACAGCGGCTCTATTCTTCCCTATCGCCTGCAGGAAACTGTTATAGCCAAACAGTGCTGTCTGGCAGAGCTGCATCCCAGACAGCCGGTACAGGTACGGGAAATTTATTTGGATAATCCGAAGCCCATCGAAAAATGGGTGTGCCAAAGCTACGAAGAAGCACTGGAAAAATGCAGGGAAAATCAGAACCGTCCCTGCTATGTGTATCTGCAGATTTATACAGAAACTTATATACGGGAAGAACAGCTAAAAGAACTGAAAAAGTACAAAGATGACATTTTAGAGGTTCTTCCCCTATTTCCTGAGCAACAGGCAGAACAAAACATGGAACGGTTTGCAGAAAAAAGCTTTGAAGAATTATTTTTAGGATACTATTTGGAGAAAAAAGGAACACAGCCGGAGCAGGAAGTCCTGGATATGCTTCGGGACATTCTGGAAAAGGAGGTACAGCCATATGCGACCAATCAGGATGAAGCTGAAAGGACTTAACAGTTTTTTGGAACCTCAGGAAATTGATTTTGAACTTTTAACCAGCCGTGGGCTTTTCGGTATCTTTGGTCCTACCGGAAGCGGAAAAAGCAGTATTCTGGACGGTATGACACTGGCGCTTTACGGAACCACAGCCAGAAACAGCGCCAATTTTATCCATGTGAGTACAGATAAGGCTTTCGTGGAATATACTTTTTCTGTAAAAGAGAAAAAGGAGCGGATTTACCAGGTGTTCAGAAGCTTTAAACGCTCCAAAGAGGGAACTATCCGCAGTGACAGCGCCCGTTTTGCAGAACTGACAGAAGGAAAGGCCGAAATTCTGGCAGATCGCGTAGGAACTGTAAATGAAAAGTGCAGAGATGTACTGGGGCTGTCCAGAGAAGATTTTTTCCGCACCGTAGTTCTTCCCCAGGGAAAGTTTTCAGAATTTCTAAAGCTGGAAGGTATGGAGCGCAATAAAATGCTGGAGCGGCTGTTCCATCTGGAAAAATACGGAGAACAGCTGGCAGGTCTGGTAAAAGACCGGGCTTTACAATGGAATGGAAAGATGCAGGAAAATGAGGGTGCACTTTCCCGTTACAAAGAAATCCGGCCAGAGGATGTACAGGATTTACAGGAAAAAACAAAGCAAATCCGGATTCTGTCAGAAGAAAAAGCCGCGGCGCTTAAAATAGCCAGGGTACAGCTGGAACAGGGGCAGAAATTTGCCGCCCTGGAACAGGAATCGCTGGAACTGGCGTCTCAGGCAGCCAAGCTGAAAGCGCAAAAAGAAGAAATGGATTTTCTTCAGGAAGAAGAAAAACAGGCACAAACGGCCAATCAGCTTTGGATATATCTGCAGGAAGCCCGCAATACAAAAGCAGCCTGGACATCGTCCCAGACGAAACAGGAATTGCTGAAATCCACTTTGACCGAAAAACAGACAGAAAGCGAGAAACTCCGAAACGCAAGAGAAAAGATCCAGCTTCAGGTGCAAGAAGAATTGCCGCTTTTCAGGCTGGAGCAGGCAAGACTACAGGAAGCCGTATTGCTTTTAAACCGCAGGCAAAAGACAGAAGCACAATGGACAGAAGCAAAAAATGCGGCTCAAAAAACAGATAGCATTTTAGAAGATTCCGGTCAGAAGATGGAAAAGCTGCTACGGGATATGGAACAGCTGAAATCTCAGAAGGAAGCTTTGACTCTGGAAATAGAAGCAGTAACCATGACGGCAAAGCAGCAGCAGGAAACGGAAGAAGGATACCGCCTTACCATGGAACAACAGGCTCTGTTGGAACGCAAAAAGGGTATAACTGCCCAACAAACAGAACTAGCAGAAAAAGAGCAAAAGGCCAAAGCAGAAAAAATACAGACCCTTCAGCAGTTGGCCAAGAAAGAAGCGGATTTACAGAAACAAACAGACAAAGCGACGTACATCCTGGAAAGGCAGAAAGCACTTCCCGAGGCAGAAGCCCAAAAAGAACATCTCTTGCTGGTAAAGACTGAGCAGGAAAAAGCCGCCATTTTGCAGCAGAGTATGAAAGAACAGGAAACACTGTGCACAGATTTCCGTCAGAAAATCGCTGAAAAAACCGCTGAAAAAGAAAAAGCGTTTGAAAAAAGAGCGATGTTAGAAAAACAGTACCTGGATAATCTGTCAGCCATACTGGCCTCAGAACTGAGAGAAGGACAGCCTTGCCCTGTATGCGGCAGTATTCACCATGAAAAAACAGTTTCCCAGACAGAACAGGGCAGCCTGACACAGTTTGCCGAAAAAAGACAGCTGACAGAACAGCATTTTCAGAAGCTGTCAGCAGAACTTTCCCGTTTGGAACTGCAATTGGAAAACAGCCGGAACATGAGACAGAGCGCTTGGGAAAATTTACAGAACTTAAATGCCGCTTTCCTGAACGAAAATCTGCAGGAACTGGAAACAAAGCTGGAGACTCAAAGAACAAAAAGAACGGCCCTTGAGCAGGCATTTGCCCAATCCCAGGAACAGCGCTCTCTTCTGGAAACAGAGATTCTGACGCTTCAGACACAAAAGGCCAGAGCCGAAACAGAACAGATTCACCACAATACCCGGCAAAAAGAATTGCAAAATGAACTGCTGGCACTTACACAAAGCGAAGTGCAACAGCAGAAGCGGATTTTGGAATTAAAAAAGCGAAATCAGACAGAGGATTTTCTTCAGGCCTACAAGGAACTGCAAAATAAAAATCGTCTCCGGGAAGAAAAACAAAAACAGCTTTTTCTTTTAGAAACTGCCATCCAGGCCCGTATACAAAATAAAGAAAAAGGTGATCTGCTGATTCAGAAAACCAGAGAAGACAAGGCACGGCTGGAAATGCAGATGAGTCAATATGAACAGAAGCTGAAAGAACTGACCGAACAGATTACAGAAAAATCCGGTTCCTGCAAAGATCCCCAAAAGCGCTGCCACGAACTGGAAACCATCATGGAAGAAATCCAACAGTCCTGTACCAGGATAACTGCACAGGCGGAAAAAGCACAAAAAGAAGAAGAACAGCTCTGTCGGGAATATGCGGCCAACGAAGCGCTTACCCAGGCTTTGCTGACTGACTGCCGCCAAAAGCAGAACCTTTTGCTGGAAAAAATGGAGGAGTATCAGATAGCAGAAGAGAACTGGATAGAAACTCATCAACGGGCAGAGACAGAACTTCTTGCTATGCGGGAAAAAGCAGAAAATTATCGGGAATCCTGTCTCCGGGTACAGCTGTGTCTGGAAACAGTGAAGCAGCAGAAATCAGCGCTTCCCCAGCCAAAAGAACCCCTGTCTGTTCTGGAAACAGCCGTCTCTGTTCTGGAAAAAGAAAGTTCCGATACCGTCCGGGAACTTGGCGGTCTAAAACAGCAGCTGCAGCAGCTAAAACAGGCTCTAAAAGAAAAAGAAAAACTGGAGGCAAAGAAAAAAGAGATTACTCACACACTGGACATTCTCTCTGAACTGGAAGGTCTGTTCCGGGGCAAACGGTTTGTAGAATACGTTTCCAGGTACTATCTGGAATACGTCTCCAGAGAAGCCGATGCCCAGTTAAAAGAAATGACTGGCAGCAGCTACGGCCTGGAAACCGACGGCAGCGGTATGTTTATTATCCGGGATTATAAAAACGGCGGGGTTTCCAGACCCGCCTCTACGCTCTCTGGCGGAGAAACTTTTATGGCTTCTTTGGCGCTGGCCCTTGCCTTATCTTCTCAGATTCAGATGAAAGGCGCCGCCCCTCTGGAATTTTTCTTCCTGGACGAAGGCTTCGGCACACTGGATGAAACTTGTCTGGATGTGGTTATGGAATCTCTGGAAAAAATCAGAAACCGGCAGAGAAGCGTGGGAATCATCACCCATGTGGAAGACATTAAGGCGAGAATTCCCATGCATCTGCTTGTAGAACCGGCCCGCATGGGCGAAGGGGGCAGCCGGGTTCATATTGAAGAAGCTTAGGCCGCAAAAGAAGACAGCCTAGCGCTCATCCTTACTATTTTCAAAAATCGGGGCGATTCTGGTAGAGTGATTGTGTTTCCGGAAATCTCCCAGAGTCTGCCGGAAAGTAGTTCTGCGCAGACGATAGGTATTGTGAAGAAAATACACAAAAGAGGACATTTGCTCAGCTTGGGAAACCGTACTTTCATTTGCAGATGTCCTTCTTTCAGATAAGTCAGGTGATGTCCGCTGACTTCCTCCTCCTGTTTATAACCATGGTGTTCCAGTATCTTTTGGGCTTTTGCCAGTTCTTCCCGTGCAGGGATGTAAAGGTCCACATCTCCCAGCTTTCGCTGTTCCGGCATGTGAACATTTCAACTATGATTATGCCTGGCACTCGCTCCTGTACCGCATGTTCCGGAAAGGGATTTCCCGCTTTACTTCCAGATATGCGGACTATCTTGTGACGTTGACGGAACGGGATACGAAAAACTACAGAATGCGCCGGGAGCAGATACTGATTACCGTAGGCCGTCTCACGCATGTAAAAGGTATCGATATGCTGGCAGAACTTGCACCCAAAGTTTTAAGCCGTCATGAATACTGCATGCAAGACTTTGCGGGAAGCTTTTTCCAAAAACACAGGAAAAGTCCAGGATAAATTTGCACCCGCCTGTATTTTCAGGCAATGGGAAATCCTTCTCCAGCAGCTTTCCGCACTTTCGGATGAATGACTTGGACCGCAGCCGCTTATGGAAAGAGCCTGCGTATCTGCCGCTTATCAATATCCGTGATTCTCTTTAAGGGAATCCCCGCGGCGGCAAAGGCCTTATTCTTTAAGCGGTCCCGCTTTTTCGCATCTCTGGTTTCATGAGTGCTGTCATCTAATTCAATGACAAAAAGTACATATAAATCCCTATCACAAATAACAAAATCCACATGCTTCTGGGCAATTTTATGAAAATATTTCATGTACTGTTTTTTATCCGTTACAGAAAGCAAATCTTTTACACCAACCTTGGGACATATGATATAATGATACTCATCAGCCACTTCTTTTAAGAGAAGATAAAAGCGGTATTCTCTTTTGGTGAGCAGATGTCTGGCTGCATAGGGATAATAATTCTTTTTGCGATACAGCACCAAGGTCAGCACCAAAAGCAGGAGAATACCCACGCATGGTATATACAAAAGATGATTCAACTGTCTGTACCTCCGTAAAATGAATATACAAAGCGAATGTATGTTCGCCTTTCTTCCATTTTAAATCATTTCAACCAAAATTGCAAGGAGAAAACAAAAATGATTACACATGAGGAAATCGAAGAATTTATCTGCCAGTATCCGGTCTATCAATACGCCTTTTTCCCGCCAGAAGAAATTGAATTTTCCTTCCGGGTACGCTGGATTTGTGAAAAAGAGTGTGAACGGTACAATTCCACCTGGGCCTGTCCGCCTGCTGTGGGAAGCGTAGAAGAGTGCCGGAAGCGCTGTCTTGGCTATCGGGAATGTTTCTTATTTTCCACCATTGCAGAAGTTTCTGATGTCATTAATTTTGAGGAAACGCTGGCTACCCGGAAAGAGCACGAAGCCATTACCGCTGCCATTGAAAGTTTTATACGACAGCAGGGCAGTGCGTGCATGGCCCTTTCCACAGAATCCTGCGACATCTGCGAATCCTGCACCTTTCCCCAGGGGCTTCCCTGCCGTTTTCCGGAAAAAATGCACCCCTGTGTGGAAAGTCACGGAATCATCGTTTCTGAGCTGGCAGAAAAATATGATATGGAATTTACCTTAAGCGCCAATCAGATTCTGTGGTTTGGTATTCTTTTCATCAACTAGACATATGCTGTAAGGAGAAGACGTTCCAGGGGCATGAAGGTGAAAGGAAAACTGAACGAATTCACAGGCCGGTTAGGGGACTCCCTGCAGATTCCCAAAGACCTTTCCTACAGAGAATCTGTACTGACTCTCACCGGTTCACGGGAACTGTATATTGAAAATTATAAATGTATCCGCCAGTATCAGGACACCTGTATTATCCTGCTGTCCAGACAAAATAAAATTCAGATAGAAGGCAGCCATCTGGTGATTGCTTACTACACAGATGTAGAAATGAAGATAACCGGCAATATCTGCAGAATTTTATTTTTATAAGGGAGGTTGCACCTTGCAGGACTGGAAATACTACCGCAAAGGGTATGTGCGCATTCAGGTACAGGCGGACAGCCCGGAGCGGTTTTTGAATTTGTGCGCTTATCACAAAATCCGTGTCTGGAATCTGCTGCAGAACCATAACAGCTATGAAATGAATCTGACGGTAAAAGATTTTTACAAACTGAAAAATATTTGCAGGAAGACCCATACACGGGTGAAAATTACAGGAAAATACGGACTGCCCTTCTTTTTTTACCGCAGCAAAAAAAGAAAGGCGTTTTTTATCGGCATTTGTCTCAGTCTTTTCCTGGTAGCTGCCCTTTCCCGCCATATCTGGAACATTCATGTGGAAGGAAATGTACATAACAGCACCCAGACCATTCTGCGTTATTTAGAAGAGCTTCAGATAGAACACGGCGTTCTGAAAAAAGACCTGGACTGCGCCTGGATTGCCCAAAAGCTGCGGGCAGAATTTCCCGATATCACCTGGGTATCTGCCCGGATTTCCGGCAGCAGACTGATTCTGGAAATTCAGGAAAATGACAACATCTATGAAAAAAAACAGCAGAAACCATCTGCATGCGACCTGATTTCCACCAAAACGGGGCAGATTGTTTCTATGATAACCCGCACCGGCACACCCGTAAAAAAAACAGGAGAGACCTGTGTAAAAGGGGAAGTTCTGGTCCGGGGAACTCTGGATATTCAAAATGACAGCAAAGAAATTATCCGCCAGGAATATACCCTGGCAGACGCTGACGTTCTGGTGGAATATCCGCTGCAATATTATCACGCCTTTTCCATGAAATACGAAAAACCGGTCTATACCGGCAAAGAAAATAAAGGCTATCTGCTGCAGCTGGGAAATTACTGTCTGAATACAAAGAAAAACGTTTCCTGGCAGGAATTTGACACCGTGACGGATTTAAAGCAGGTTCGCCTGACCGAAAATTTCAGACTTCCCATTTACTATGGAACCAGCACAGACTGTGCCTATGAAACCCGTATTTTCACTTATTCGGAACAGGAAGCCAAAGAACGGGCCACCCTGCATTTAAACACGGTTTTACAAAGTTTAACGGAAAAGGGGGTTCAAATATCTGCAAATCATGTTAAAATAGGAATACAGAATGGAATCTGCACTGCCAAAGGGACCGTGTCGGTAATTGAAGAAGCAGGACAGCAAATCCCTGTACAGATTCCAGAGCAGCCGACAGAAAGGAATACAGACTTAAATGAGTAATATTTGTGAAGAAAAAATGGAATTGCCTGCAGAGCATGAGAGAAATGTGTTTGGTCAGTTTGATGAGCATGTAAAAAAACTGGAGAGAACCCTGGGCGTCACTGTGATTTCCAGAGACGGGCAGATTAAAATTCTGGGTCCAAAGCCATCCTGTGACCAGGCCGTTAAAATACTGAAAGAATTTCTGGAATTGTCCCAGAGAGGAAATACCATTACCCAGCAGAATGTGAATTACGCCCTGTCATTAGCCATGGAAGAGAAAACCTCTGCCATCACGGAAATTGACCGGGACTGCATCTGCCATACTTTAAACGGAAGACCTATTAAGCCCAAAACCCTGGGTCAGAAAGCCTATGTAGACGAGATACGAAAAAAGATGATTGTATTCGGCATGGGCCCTGCAGGAACGGGAAAAACGTATCTGGCTATGGCTATGGCTATTACCGCTTTTAAAAATGACGAAGTGGGCAGAATTATTCTCACCCGTCCCGCCATTGAAGCCGGGGAGAAGCTGGGCTTTCTGCCGGGGGATTTGCAGAGCAAGGTTGACCCTTACCTGCGTCCTCTCTATGACGCCCTGTACGAAATCATGGGAGCCGAAAGCTTTGCCAAAAATATGGAAAAGGGGTTGATTGAAGTCGCTCCTCTGGCTTATATGAGAGGACGTACCCTGGACAATGCCTTTATCATTCTGGACGAAGCCCAGAACACCACACCGGCCCAGATGAAAATGTTCCTGACCCGTATCGGCTTCGGCTCTAAGGTCATTGTCACAGGAGACCTTTCCCAGAAGGATTTGCCCTCCGGTACCCGTTCCGGTCTTGATGTGGCCCTGCGTGTTCTTCGCAAAGTAGAAGATATTGCCTTCTGCGAACTGACCAACAAAGACGTGGTGCGTCATCCGCTGGTGCAGAAAATCGTACAGGCTTATGACGATTACGAGAAAAAAGAAAAGCCGGAAAAGAAAGAAACACGAAAAGAAAAATTCGGCAGAACTGACAGGAGAAGATGAGTATGACTTTAAATATTGAGATGGAATACGAAACCCCTCTGGAATTTGACTGGGAAGACATTGCCCGCAAAGTTACAGAGGCAGCCCTGGACTATGAACACTGCCCTTATGAGACAGAAATCAATCTGGTTTTGACCGGAAATGAAGAAATTCAGCGTACCAACCGGGAATTTCGGGACATAGACCGCATTACCGATGTGCTGTCTTTCCCCATGCTGGACTTTGATGCACCGGGGGATTTTTCCCATGCAGAAGAAGACGATTCCTGTTTTCACCCGGATACCGGGGAACTGCTGCTTGGTGACATTATGATTTGTATTCCCAGAATGCAGGAGCAGGCCCAAAGCTACGGTCACGGACAGATTCGGGAATTTGCCTTTCTCATTGCCCACAGTATGCTGCATCTCATGGGCTACGACCACATGACGCCGGAAGAAGCGGCCGTTATGGAAAAGAAGCAGGCAGAAATACTGGAAAACCTGGAAATTACCCGGTAAGAAAGTGAATAAAGAAAAAAAATCAGCCGATACTATATTCTGAAAAGATATGGAAACAACGATTCAGATAAGGGAGGTTCTTATGAAAAGAATAATCTATAGTGTCGGCTTTTTTCTTATTGTGTTGTTCCTCTGCACTGGTTTTATGCTCAGTTATCAGGTAGCGGATTTAAAAGACCGGATTTACGACCTGGAGGAAAGCAGCGCCCAGGTACAGCAGCAGGTGTCCGCGGTTTCAGCAAATCCTAAAGGACAGGATTTTATTTTTCAGCGCTATGAGGAGGGAATCTTAAAGCAGGAGTGCTACCGCATCACCGCTTATGGAGAACAGCGGGTGATTCTGCGCCGGGAAAATACAGAAACAGTATCCGAAAATGCCAAAGAAGGGTATCAGCTCCGGCTGGAAAACGGCTGCGTAGTCGTATATGAAAAGGCAGACAACACGGTTTTTGAATATACGGATATTCCGCTGGAGGCTCTGCCAAAAGATTTGCAGGCAGAAGTTCTTCTTGGAAAAGACCTAAAGACACTGGACGAACTGTACAGCTTCCTGGAAAACTATTCCAGCTGAAAAATCACCGTCTGGACGAATGGGTAAAAATAGTGTACTATTAGAACAATACGAAAAGAAACAAATGAGGTACCGTATAAGATGAATGTTCGAGAAAAACTAAAAGACAAAAAGCGCATTGTCATTAAAATCGGTTCTTCCTCCCTGACCCATCAGGAAACCGGAAGACTGGATTTGATAAAAATGGAAATTCTGGTAAGGGAACTGGCCGACCTGCACAATCAGGGAAAAGACGTGATTGTGGTATCCTCCGGAGCCATTGCCGTGGGGCGGGCCGTTATGGGCCTACATGAAAAACCCACCAAGCTGGCACAAAAGCAGGCATGCGCCTCTATCGGACAGGCCCGTCTGATGATGATTTACCAGAAACTGTTTGCGGAATATAACCAGACCGCCGCACAGGTGCTGATGACGAAATATACCATGATTAATGATACCACAAGAGAAAATGCCAGAAACACGTTCAACAGTCTGCTGGAAATGGGGGCCATTCCTGTGGTAAACGAAAACGATACGGTTTCCACCGATGAAATCCAATATGTCAATACCTTTGGGGACAACGATACCCTGTCCGCTCTGGTGGCAGCTCTTACCGGAGCGGATATGCTGATTCTGCTCTCAGATATTGACGGACTGTTTACCGATGACCCTAATGTAAATCCAGATGCCCGTTTTATTGACGTGGTAGAAGAACTGGATAAGCATTTTCTGGAAATGGGAAAAGGCTCTTCCGGCAGCAGTGTGGGAACCGGAGGCATGGCAACAAAGCTGGCGGCAGCACAGATTGCGGCAGCAGCAGGTACGGATATGGTGATTGCCAATGGCTGTGATTTCCATGTCATTCACAAAATTATGCAGGGCCGAAACCATGGCACTTTGTTCCTTTCCCGTGACCGGAATGAGACAGGGCTGCAGGAAATGTTTGAAAATTTATAAAGGAGTACTACATATATGAATCAGGAAAAAATCAACAGAATCAATGAGCTGGCGAGAAAGTCTAAAAGCGAAGGACTGACACCGGCAGAGAAGGAAGAACAGAAAAAACTTCGTACCGAATATGTTGCCACCATCCGCATGAACTTAAGAGCACAGCTGGACAACATCAGCGTACAGGAAGAAGACGGCAGCATTACGAATTTAGGTGAAAAATATGGTCTCAAAAAAGGAAATTAGAAAATACATTTTCGCTCAAAGGAAAGAAATTTCCATAGAAGAAGTGGAAAAAAACAGCCGGCTTATCTGTGATACCGTGACTTCTCTGCCGGAATTTCTGGCAGCAGAGTGTGTCTATGCCTATGCGGATTATAACAAAGAGGTGAGCACCAGAGGCATTATAGAAGAGGCTTGGAAAGCAGGAAAGAGAGTGGCTGTACCGAAAGTGACGGGCGCTCACGAAATGAAATATTATTATATCACCTCCTTTGACCAGTTATCTCCCGGATATTTCCAGATTCCGGAACCGGAGGAAGGAGCGGAAGCTCAGGAAGAAAATGCTTTTCTCATTGTCCCGGGTGTCGCTTTTGACAAAAACCGCCACCGGGCCGGATATGGACAGGGATTTTATGACCGGTATTTAAGTATGCATCCAAAGCATAAGACAGCGGCCATTGCGTTTGAATTTCAGATAGTAGAGGAAATCCCGGCAGAAGCCACAGATATCTTTCCGGACAAAGTTGTGACGGAAAAGCGAGTGATAGAATAGCGGAAGAGTAAAACGGTTGTAAATAGATGGGATAGACAAAGCTGCCGGTTCCCTGTCACTGCCTCGTCTCCATCATAAGCAGAAACAATTTCATGTCCCGTTGGTTTCAGATACTCGCAAATAGCTTCATTCGTTCTTTTATCGTCTTCAACAATCAATATTTTAGCCATATACACACCTCCAGGTTTCCGTTTATACCCTCCATATGAAAAGAGTATGAAATTCAAAACTTAATTTTACTATATAGCATAAATGGGCAAATCAAAACAGCAAAAAATGTGATACACTTGCTGAAAAAGAACGTATTGATGATATTATCCGAAATGTAGAGAAGGAGTACACTATATGCATATAAGAAAAGCTGAAAGAAAAGATTTATCAAGAATCGCTGAAATTTTTGTTTTCAATAACCGCACAAACTTTTTCCCGATTTTTAAGGACCCTGAATTTTCTTTTAAAGAGCTGCAGGTAGTTCCCTTGGTTGACCATTATTTCGGAAAAGAAGAAATTCTAAACACAATTTACGTTTATGATGACGGACTGATAAAGGGCTTTATTCAAATCAGCGGATTAGAAATCTGTAAATTGTATATAGATACTTTTTTTCAAAGCGCAGGAATCGGCAGTGCGCTGATAGAATATGCAATCCGAGAGCACAGAGTTCGCACCCTATGGGCCTTGGAAAAAAATAAACGGGCTGTTTCTTTTTATCAAAGACATGGATTTCTTTTGAACGGGCAGAAAAAATTGGAAGAGGGAACGATAGAATATCTGGTGCAGTTAGAGCGATAAACGTCAGAAAAATCGGTTGAAAAATTCAAAACGATACTATATACTTATAAAATAATGCCCTGAAAGGACTTAGGAAAATGGAAAACAAAGAACTGATTTTTGACAGTAACATAGATAAATTAATTGAAAGTGCAGATTTGACAAAGGAGGCTCCCACAGAAGAACCTTACCGCCAGTACTGGTTTATGAAGAAAGCAAGACAGCTTGTAAACGAAAAATCGAAAGAACTGAACCGGGATTTAACTTTCTGTGTCAATACGTTCGGCTGCCAGATGAATGCCAGAGATTCTGAAAAACTGGTAGGAGTACTGGAGCGTATCGGCTACGTGGAAGCCCCGGACGAAAATGCAGACTTTGTCATTTACAACACCTGTACCGTGCGGGAAAATGCCAATTTGCGTGTTTATGGACGCCTTGGTTATCTCCACAGTCTGAAAAAGAAAAATCCACATATGCTGATAGGGTTGTGCGGCTGTATGATGCAGGAAACCCAGGTAGTGGAAAAGCTGAAAAAGAGCTATTCCTTTGTAAATCTGATTTTCGGTACCCATAACATCTACAAATTCGCCGAACTGGTGGTATCTGCCCTTACAAATGACCGCATGGTCATTGACATCTGGAAGGATACGGATAAAATTGTGGAAGACCTGCCAAGCGAGCGGAAATACCCCTTTAAATCAGGGGTGAACATTATGTTTGGCTGTAACAATTTCTGCAGCTACTGCATTGTTCCTTATGTGCGCGGACGGGAACGCAGCCGGAATCCGAGGGATATTGTAAGAGAGATTGAACATCTGGTGGCCGACGGCGTGGTAGAAGTTATGCTTCTCGGTCAGAACGTAAATTCCTACGGCAAAACTCTGGAAGAGCCTATGACATTTGCGCAGCTTTTACAGGAGGTTGAAAAAATCGAAGGATTGGAACGTATTCGCTTTATGACCTCTCATCCCAAGGATTTATCCGACGAATTAATTGAAGTCATGAAAAACAGTAAAAAAATCTGCCGCCACCTGCACCTGCCGCTTCAGTCCGGCAGCAGTGAGATTCTAAAGAAAATGAATCGGAAATATACCAAAAACCAGTATTTGGAGTTGGTGGAAAAAATCCGCAAAGCCATGCCGGATATTTCTCTGACTACGGATATTATTGTGGGATTCCCCGGGGAAACAGAAGAAGATTTTCTAGAAACGGTAGACGTGGTGGAAAAAGTGCGCTATGACAGTGCTTTTACTTTTATTTATTCCAAGAGAACCGGTACTCCGGCTGCAGCTATGGAAAATCAGATATCAGAAGATGTGGTAAAAGACCGTTTTGACCGTCTTCTTTCCCGGGTTCAGGAGATTGGAAGAACCATGTCGGCTCGGTATACGGGAACAGTACAGGAAGTTCTTGTAGAAGAACAGAACAGCCAGGACACACATCTGATGACCGGAAGGATGTCTAACAATCTGTTGGTGCATTTTGAAGGGGATACTTCCCTTGTGGGAACCATTTGCCAGGTACGATTAGATGAATGCAGAGGCTTCTATTACATGGGTACGAAAGTAGGATAAAGACAGAATGGGAATTTCGATAAAAGATGTAGATGTATCATCTCTGTCACCGATGGTGCAGTATCTATTTTGCAGGGAAACTAAAAAATCCAGGAAACATGAAGGGTTGAAAGGCTTTTTCATTTAACAGTCATTATCTGACAATTTTACTATTGCCCATGATTACTATGGTGTTATTTTTTCTTAGGTGTAAAAAAAGGTGTAGTAAAATTTTTTTCCTCACTGATAATTATGCATTATACATAGAAATAAACGATTCCCATAAACAATAACTTTCGAGAAACAAGGATACGATTCCGAATATCATTTTTGGTGAGGTAAAAGTATCCTTATTTTTCGTGGGAAAATAATTCCTTTGTTTCAAGAAAGCAAAGGAGAAAATATGAACATTACATATCATGAACCAAATTCAAAAGATTATAGTATTTATGTATTTGGAAAGAAATGGGAAAGTATTGCAAAATGCTGTGAACATTATGGGATAAGCTATCGTAGTGTCATGCAGTATAAAAGCAATCATCAATGTGATACAGAGACAGCACTTCAGAAATATATTGATTATAAAAAGAATCATGGTTTTTATTTTCGAAAGAAGAAATGGACTTCAATGAAAGAGTGTTGCGATTATTACGATATCAATTATAAATCTTTTATCATATGCAAAGAAAGCTGGGGATTAGAACCAGGAGAAGCTCTGAAAAAATACATAAAAATGGATAAAGATAGAAAATTTATATTTTATGGAATAACTTATAGCAGTTTTGCAGATTGCTGCCATGCGTATTCTGTCAATCCCATATCGGTAAAACGATACGGAGAAAAGAAAAAACTTATGAAAAGGAGGGCCTTGATAGGATATCTGAAATATAAAAAAGAAGCCACAGTTTTTCCTTTTGCTGGCATAACATATGTTTCGTTCAAAGAATGCTGTGAATGCTATGGGGCAAAAGTTCATTTAGTGAGAGAATATGCAAAAAGGCAGAATATTTCGCTGTATTCAGCCCTAATACATTATATAATTACAAATAAAACAGAAAGTTCGCTTGGAGGAAATCAAAACGAATTTCTTATGCCGCTTACATATAAAGGAATCCATTATCAAACCATCATCCTATGTTGTGAAGTTCTTTCGATTGATATAGAACTGGTTTGTCAGATGAAAAAGAATTCTCCAAGAAAAATGGAAGACATCATCAGCGAACTAGATAGAAAAAATATACGAATGAGCCGGTCTCAAGATGCCACTCTATCAAAGGGATTTTGTTATAGAAATGTTTACTATCCTTCCATGGGAATCTGCTGTAATGCCTTTGAATTAAAAGAAAATTATGTCTATAGCCGGTTATGGAGAGAAGGAGAAACTGTGGAAAGCGTTTTGGACTTTTATGTGGGTAAAAAGGCAACTTGCAAGGAATGATAAGTGTAATTTCAGATGGAAATATTCCCTAAATGTCTTTCATGCACAAAATTAATAAGATTACTTTGTGTGGTATTATAAAGTAGAAAGAGTTATAAAAAAACAATATTAAAAAAAGGGCGTGATAAGATTGTACGTTATTGCATGCGTAGATGATCGGAATGGATTACTATTTAATAACCGAAGGCAAAGCAGGGATGTAAAAGTGATTGAAAAAATTCAAGAACTAACAAAGGAAAGTAAGCTCTGGATACACCCTTTTAGCAGCGTTTTATTTCCAGAAGCCAGCATCAATGAGCATTTTTTAGATGAAGCAAAAAATGGGGAATTCTGCTTTTTAGAGAATATGCAGCCAAAGACAGCAGAACAAATAGATGGAATCTACCTGTTTCGTTGGAACCGGACTTACCCATACGATACGGTTTTAAACATTCCCATGAAGTTGTTTCGTAAAACATATGAAGAGTCCTTTGCTGGAAAATCCCATGATAAAATCACCTTGGAGGTATACGAAAGATGAATAAATTAAAACGATTTGGTCTAGCGTTATTGCTGTCAACATCCATCTTTATGGCTGGATGCGGAAATGGGAATACACAGGAATTGCCAGAGCAGAAGGTAGAACAACAGACAGGAAATAAAACAGGGCAGCAGGCGGTATCTGACGAGGGTACACGAGATACTACAAAGCAGGATGAAAATGCACCTGAAAAAGAAGCTGCTGCTATGGAAGATTTTTCATTATCGGACATTCCAGCTTTCTCTGGAACTCCATATGTTGTAGTAAATGATAATATTCCTTATTTCTCAGATGAGGAGTTGAGTGCAGCATCTTTTGAAGATTACAGCGAATTAGACAGCCTGGGGCGCTGTGGCGTTGCATATGCAAGCATTGGTCAGGATATCATGCCAACGGAGGAACGTGGGCCGATAGGACACATTAAACCAAGTGGGTGGCAGACCATGAAATATGATTTTGTAGATGGCAAGTACTTATACAATCGCTGTCATTTGATTGGATTTCAGCTTGCAGCAGAGAACGACAATGAAAAGAATCTGATTACAGGAACTCGGTACATGAATGTAGATGGAATGTTGCCATTTGAAAACATGGTTGCCGATTATGTAAAAGAAACCGGAAACCATGTACAATATCGTGTTACACCAGTGTATGAGGGAGATAACCTGGTGGCATCTGGGGTACTCATGGAAGCTAAATCAGTAGAAGACAGAGGTGAGGGGATTTTGTTTAATGTTTTCTGTTATAATGCGCAGCCTGGTGTGGAAATTGATTACGCAACAGGAAAATCTCATATTTCAGAAGCGACTACACCAGCAGAACCTGTACCGGAAACATCTGCACAGAGTTCTTCTGGCAATACCCAAGAAGTAACCTATATTTTAAACACGAATACAAAAAAATTTCATCGACCAGATTGCTCCAGTATTTCTGGTATGAAGGAAGAAAACAAGGGAACATTTACTGGAAACAGAGAAGAATTGACACAGCAAGGGTATGAGGCTTGCAAAAATTGTAATCCATAATTTTATTAGAGATGCCGTTTTGGTGTCTCTTTTTTCATTATTATTTTCTACCATATTCCTTCTGTAAATATATTTAAAAACAGGAGGAAAATATTATGTCAATTGAAATCAAAAAACCAACCAAAGCTGCATCAGAAATGACTGTTGCAAAATATCTTATGCAGCAGTTTCCAGAATGGGAAGAGCAATTAAAAAAATTGGTACATGCTTATGAAATGCCATTTCAGCATTTCTGCGAAAAGGAAGCAGAATACCGGTTAGGTGAGTTAGGAATTTCAGATACCATTCATGATTATTCGTCTATGGTGGAATTAGTAGCAAATGAACTTTTTAACTCAGAAACATTTACAGACGGAGATGTTGCAGACCAGATTACTTCCTCTGTCTTAGACAAGGATTTTTGCTTGGATTTAAAGGATGATAAGCAGGTTACATTTTTAAAAGAGAACTATTTCCAGTCAGAACTGCTTCTTACCTTATCAGGACCAAAATCAGACACCCCTTGGATCTATGGGAACAATAACAGCATGGCAATGTACATTTCCCGGTTCATCTGCATGGAATACCACACTTGCAATGTTATTACATCCATCGCCGGCGTGATTAAATGTTTTTTGCAGCCATTCTACGTTTTTCTTCTTCCATGCTTCAATATCAATATCCTCTTCTCTGGAGAAAGTTGACACTACTTCAAATGCATATACCTGGTCACTTCTTACTTTGTGGTCTTTATAATATTCCAGGCTTTCTATACGCTCCTTAAAAAAATCTTTATATGTCTTCTGTGTACCATCCATATCCTGGGGCAGTGGCACAAGCTCCTCATTCAGATGTTTAAGGTTTGAATCAGCATTTTCTACCGCTACTTTTCTATAATTGTGTATATATTTAGATGTCAGTGTCCCAAGAGATTTTATTTTTTCTGCTGTAACAAAGCAATAACCCATTGATATTCACTCCTTTCGATATAAATATGAAAAAATTAAAAGAAATGAAATATAGAAAACGCAAAAGGTATAATAAGTTATACACCAAATTATCTGCTGCAAGCGAAAAATGTTTTATCTGCCGCTTTAGGTTAAGTATATTCTTAAGATAGAATCCTGACTTTTCATACTTCTAAAGAAGTCTTATCATTCTAAAATAATTTTTGAAAACTGTAATTCACTCATCTGTCCTAATCTGCCTATGTGGTGTCCTTTAGAATTTTGTAGTATTTCGTTGTACATCTGCATAATAATCCGATTTAAGTTCCTTCTATATTTCTGCCTCCTCACTCCTATACGCCACCGGTTGCCTGTAATCCTCCTTATGCTGATATTTCTGTAAGGTTCTCATCTAGAGCTACTTACAGGAGCGTTGTTTGCATTAAGAAATGACGAGTTCTCTTTTGAAAAGAAGCCAGAAGATGGCTATTGTGTGGTCTGAACAAGGAGGTAACATTCAAATGGAAATCGGTTTGTTTAAAAGAGATGGGTTGATATACACTCGGTTCAAAGTCAGAGTCAGGGAAAAGGATAATTGGCTTTTATATCTTTCAGTGAAATACGGAGTGGATATAAGTAAGCCAGTAAAGGAAAATAGCCAGTATATATACTTTGAAAAAGCAGGGGATTGGTTAAACGTAGCCCAAGCATTACAAAAAATAAAGGGCGCTGAGTAGAAGAGAAACAGAAGTATGCGATATGTATGCAACTATTGTGAAAGGAGAAAGCATATGGGGAAGAAAAGAGATTTAGCAAACGAGCATCTTCTTGAATTGATTGATATTGTTGTAGATCTTACAAAAGAAAAGTTAGAAGGTTGTTGTCCGCTAGAAAAAAGTATGTGTCCGATGGCATTTTGTGCTGATTGTAAAGAAAAGTTTTTAGAAGAGTATCGAAAAGAATTAAAGCAAAAATATTTCGTGAAATGATTGGCAGGATTTAGGAATGAGATATGTATGTAAACATTGTGGGTTGTCCAGTAATGATTTAGAAGACTTTGAAGAGGATTTGCAAAATCATCAAGGATTCTGGTGTCCGGATTGTGATAGATATACTTACTTTGACGGTACGGAAGACACGCGGTCTTATGTGGTGCTATTGGAAGATAAAAAGAATAAGGAAGCAATAAAGGTTCTCCCAAGATTCAAACTAAAAAAACAGGTTTCCCCCTTACGATATCCTGGAGGGAAGAGCAAGGTTTTAGATTTGCTTGCTTCTTATCTTTCTGAAGAGAAGAAGGTCTTTGTAGATGTTTACTGTGGTGGTGGCTCGGTTGGATTATCATTACTGCTTTCTGGAGTGGTGGAACGTTTGATTATGAATGATTTGGACAAAGGTGTGTATGCGTTTTTCCATACAGTACTGACTGAACCGGAAGCTTTGCTTCAGAAAATTCGGACGGTGGTTCCGGACCGGGAATTATTTTTCCAGTATCAAGAAATGATAAAAAACAATTACAAAGGATTCTCTGAATTAGAACGGGCCTTTGGTTTTCTGGTTGTAAACCGTCTGGCCTTTTCCGGAATATGGAATGCTAATCCTACTTCTAACCTGCTGCAGAGGTGGAATTCGGCAACATTAGAAAAGAGGATTTGGAACATATGGGACAAGCGGGAGCAGATTACATTGCTAAATGAGGATGCGCTAAAAGTGATAGAAGAGTATTACTGGGATAACAATTGTACCCTGTTTGTGGATCCGCCGTATTATGTGGCTTGGGACAAGAAGTTGTATTATCATTGCTACCAGGAGGAAGAACACAAACAGCTTGCTTTTTTACTGAATTCTCTGGTTTCCGAAATACCGGCTCATGCAGATATCCTGGTAACTTATGACAATCACCCATTCATTAAAGCACTATATCAGAAAACAGGAGTAGCACATATAGAAACAATTTCAAGAAATTATTCGATTGCGAGGTGAGAACGATGTTCGAAAAAGGAAAGAAGTATAAGGTAAAAGAAAAGATAGATATTTTCCTGGAAGAGAAGGTAGTATCCATTGACAAGGATTCGGTATTTCGCTGTGAAGAAGTCGGGCAGCAGCCTGTGCTTGTATATGAAGCTTCTAGTGAAATTCTTCCAGGGCAGGCAGCAGTGCATTTGCAGAACTTAATGTTTGCTGAAAAGGAGAACTAATGTCAGGAAAAATCAAAAAGATATATACCAAAGAAGAGTTAGAAACGCAGCTAGAACCTGCTGCCTGTAAGATTCCGAAAGAAGAGTGCCCAGAAGGTCAGGATATCGTACAGGTAACACTTCCATGGCTGGATGATGCCAACAATTGCATCGAAGTGTATCTGGTTCGAGAGAACAGAAAAATCAAATTAGAATTCGATTGAATTTTGAGAAGAAAGATATTGGAAGAATGATGCAGACAGTAGAGATATTATCTGCATTATCCTGGTGACCTATGACAATCACCCATTCATTGAGGCGCTGTATCAGAAAGCAGGAGTAGCACATATAGAAACAATTTCAAGAAATTATTCGATTGCGAGGTGAGAATGATGTTTGAAAAAGGAGGAATGCTATGCTAAAATAATAAAAAGATTTTGATTCTGGCAAAGAAGCTTTGGGGTAATAGTATGAAAGAAATAGATAAAATTAAAATAGAAATTGGAAATATTAATGATCCAGTAGAAATGGCTGGGTATTTAGATGGTATTCGTACTGCAGCAATGTTGTATTGCAAAAATAATCATCCTGAAGAAGTAGTTATTGAAAATGGTCGAATAACAGATTTGACCATTTATGGAATGGTAAGTTATTTAAAAAGCGATGTGAATCAAGAATAGTTGAATAAAAGAAAGGTGGAAATATTATGGCAAAAATTGTAGGATATTTTATGGAAACAGGAATTTGGCGACAGGGGGAAGAATTACCACCACAAAAAACTCCCCTGATTATTATTGGACATGATTCACCGCTTAATTTGGATAAATACTCTGACGAAGATGATATTGAGGTTTTAAGCGTAGAAGGAAACTGGTATACAATTAAGAAAAAGGAACTTATTTTTGAGTAATTATGCAGAAGGTTTTGGAGAGATTGTTGTTAAGCAGTCTCTTTTTTTCTTGCTGGAAAGGAAGGTTTTGGATATACTAGAAGCAGAGGAGGTTTGTATGGAGAAAGAACGAATTTATATATCAATTGATTTGAAATCTTTTTATGCATCCGTTGAATGTATAGAACGGGGATTAAATCCCCTGGATACAAACCTGGTTGTTGCAGATGCCAGCCGGACACAGAAAACAATCTGCCTTGCCGTATCCCCAGCGTTAAAGGCCTGGGGCATACCAGGAAGACCAAGACTTTTTGAGGTGCAGAAAAAGGTGCAGGAAGCCAATGCTCTTCGAATGGCGAAAGTTTCTTCTTTTACAGGTGCTTCTGTATATGCTTCTGAACTTATGGAAAATCCAAATCTGAAAATTGACTATCTGGTGGCCAGGCCAAGAATGGCGTATTATATAGAATACAGTACAAGAATCTATAAAATCTATTTAAAATATATTGCTTCGGAGGATATCCATGTCTATTCCATTGATGAGGTATTTTTAGACGTTACAGACTACCTGCAGACGTATCAAAAAACACCAAAGGAATTAGCCCAGGTAATTATCCATGATATTTTAAAAACAACCGGAATTACTGCAACGGCAGGTATTGGTACGAACCTGTATCTATGCAAAGTTGCTATGGATATTTTGGCCAAAAAGGCAACGCCGGATGAAAATGGAGTCCGTATTGCACAGTTGAATGAGCTGGAATACCGGAAACAGTTGTGGGATCATCGCCCCTTAACAGATTTTTGGAGAGTAGGAAAAGGATATGCAAGGAAACTGGAGGCTTATGGAATCTACACGATGGGGGATATTGCCAGATGTTCTATTGGAAAACCAAACGAATATCATAATGAAGAACTGCTTTATCGGTTATTTGGTGTGAATGCAGAACTTCTTATAGACCACGCATGGGGCTGGGAGCCATGTACCATGCAGGATATCAAAAGCTACCGCCCGGAAAATAACAGCATTGGTTCCGGACAGGTGCTGCATTGCCCATATGAAGCAGCAAAAGCCCGGATTGTTGTAAAAGAAATGACAGAGCAATTGGCATTGGATCTAATTGCAAAAAAACTTATAACAGACCAATTGATATTAACCGTTGGATATGATATTGAAAATCTACAGGGAAGTTTTTACACTGGACCTGTAAAAGAAGATAGGTATGGACGGAAAATACCGAAGCATGCACATGGTACTACAAATCTAGAAGAGCATAGCAGCTCTTCCATGCTGATTATGGAAAAGATGCTGCAGTTATATGACCGGATTGTTGATAAAAATCTTTTCATACGGAGACTTACCATTTCCTTTAACCATGTTATCAAAGAGACCGAACAGACTACTCATCAGATGAATTTGTTTGAACTTGGGCTAACAACAGAGAAAAAGCCGGTAGATGCAAAGAAGCTGGAGAAAGAGCGGAAATTGCAGGAAGCGGTCTTACAAATCAAAGGAAAATATGGAAAAAACGCCATTTTGAAAGGAATGAATCTGCAGGAAGGCGCCACTGCCAAGGAACGGAATGAACAGATTGGAGGACACCATGCTTAAAAATTCTTATGATGACCTACTGTATATGCCCCATCCAACGTCCAAGACACATCCTAGGATGAGCAGAGAAAACCGGGCCGCACAGTTCGCGCCATTTTCAGCGCTAACCGGACATGCAGATGCAGTGGAAGAGACAGCGAGGATTACCCAAGAGCGGGTAGAACTTTCAGAAGACCGGAAAGAACAGATTGACCGGGTACTGCAGAATATTAAGCTGCAGGATACCGTAGTAGCTGTTTATTTTCTTCCGGATATATTGAAAGAAGGAGGAAGTTATCAGACGGTTAGCGGAAAAGTAGAAAAAATAAAAGAAGGGAAACTAAATGTGTCTGGAACAGAAATTCCAATCGAAGAACTGTTCTCTTTGGAAATGCAACCAGAAAGATAGAAATATAAGACATGAGAGATGCCGAAAGGTATCTCTTTTTTTCTTCCATATTAATAGTTGGAAAATATAGGAAAGGAGAGATGATATGGAACATTTTGTTTTGCCGCTTTTAACCATATGCTTGTTTGTCCTGCTGCCGCTTTCCGTAAAAGATGCCATAAAGAGTTACCGTATGTGGGAGCTGCACCAGAAGATGGGAGAGTGTGATGGAAAAATTATAAGGGTTCTAAAGGAAATTCCATGTGTATCAGAAAGAGCAGGATTGCCTGTTGTTGCCATGAAGTACAAATACAAAGGCCAGTATCAGGTAAACGGAAGTACCTATTACGGCGCCTATTATTCGGCTGGGAAGAAGCGTCAAATCGGGGATATTGTCCATCTGCAGTATGTCCTGGAACATCATACCCCGCATCTGCTGCAGAATCAAAGAGAGCGTTAAGGCTCTTTTTTCTGCCCAAAAACCAGAAAACTTCCATATTTGCTACGATGGTAGAAATAAGAAAGGAGCAGGGGAATACCCTGATAGAAAAATGGAAAAACCTTGGAGAAACATGACAGAAAAAGACATTCAGAAAATCAAGGATAAGGACTGTAACAAATGTACTTATTACTACAAAGGTTCCGGAGTTACAAAAGGGTGCTGTAATTACCTGGAATTAGAAGGGAGGAGTCGACCATGCCGGCCAGGAATTTGCAGAGAACAGGGAGTGTTTAAAGCAAAAACCAGGGGGAAGAAAAAAGTTGGATGGAATGAAAGAAGTTTCCCCGGAAGACGCTCCATATGACGAGGATACGCAGATGATTGGAAGAAAATATCGTTACAAAGAATTGTGCTGGAATAGTAAAGGATTTTCTTTGCGTGACACATCACATGTCAAAATCTGCTATAGACAAAATACAGAAGGAGGGCACTCATGAAAAGAAAAAATTTATTTTTAAGCATAATTTGTGGATGTATGCTGCTTGTCGGATTGTAGTACAGGAGAAGAATTTCATGTCTTACCATCATGTTGTCAAAGATAGTAAGAAAGCAAGAAAAAGCTTTCAGGAAGACCTTGAGCGATATGTAGATTGTAATATAGAAAAAATAGAAGGATATATCCCAGAGGTAAAACGGATGTATCGTTGCAAGGCAGGAGATACCTGGATGTATGCAGAAGCAAGGTATGGGGGATCAATCGGATAGGAGGAAAGATATGAGAAAGTTATATGCAGGTTTTGTGCAAGCGGATGTCGAACAGCCTTTTGTATATAGGTTGTCTGAGGAACCAATAAAGCAGACGTTTCCAGATGGAACCATCGAAACAGTGTTATTCGGCAAATTAAACGCTGCCTTTTCCGTCAGATTAAAACGGGTCTTT